>Ga0209888_1000287_pt1 | contig 29165 bp, 28 predicted proteins | sample OrgsoiDNA_201059_FD_185807 | JGI IMG/M metagenome (GOLD analysis project Ga0209888, IMG submission 185807) | Permafrost soil microbial communities from the Arctic, to analyse light accelerated degradation of dissolved organic matter (DOM) -... | ecosystem: Environmental > Terrestrial > Soil >...
CCGCGCTATTCAGGGCAACGGCTTCAAGAGCCTAAAAGAAGGCCAGAAAGTGACCTTCGTCGCCGTGCAGGGCCAGAAAGGCATGCAGGCTGATGAAGTGCAAGCGGAAGCCTGATCCCCAGGGAGCCTGTTTTCTTGCAATGAAAAGCCCCTGATATTGATATCAGGGGCTTTTTTATGGGCGCAATTTCGTAAACTGGCTTTTTTCAGTCCTCACGGAGAGAGCCGCGATGTCAAAACACGTGCTGAGCCCCCAGGGTGATTTCCCCGCCGCCGGCCTGGGCCGTCGCCTGGCCGCGATGTTCTATGATTTCCTGCTGTGCACCGCGCTGCTGATCGTCACTGCTTTTATCTACAAGCTGGTGCAGATGGCGATCGTCGGCGAGCAGCAACTGCGCAAGCTCTCCGATGCCGGGGCGCTGGATGGCGACCCGCTGCTGTCGACGATCCTGCTATTCGTGCTGTTCGGCTTTTTCGCCAAGTTCTGGACCTACAAGGGCCAGACCCTGGGCATGCAGGTCTGGGGGATTCGCGTACAGAACGCCGACGGTACGGCCATCACGATCTGGCAGGCGCTGCTGCGCTTTATCGTGTCCATTGCCTCCTGGATCTTCGGCCTGGGTTTCCTCTGGTCGCTGGTCGACAAGCACAAACGCAGCTGGCACGACATCTATTCCAACAGCCAGTTGGTCCGGCTGCCCAAACCCTCCAAGTAAGCAGACGTAAAAAAGCCCGCCTGTTTCGAGGCGGGCTTTTTCAGACAGCGACTTCAGTCAGGCTTATTCAGCCAGTTTGAAGGTAATGAAGCTGGCACGTCCCTGACGCAATACGCGCATGGACACCGAACGATTCTTCGGCAGGGCCTTGGCAATATCGGTGAACTGCGCGGCAGTGGTGATCGCCTGGTTGTTCAGGTGGGTGATCACATCGCCCGGTTGCAGGCCGATCAAGGCAGCAGGACCGTCCTGGACATCCTTGATGACCACGCCCCCCTTGAGGTCGTTGTCTTTCTTCTGGTCATCGCTCAGCTCGACCACGGAAATCCCCAGGCGGTTGCTGCTGCGCTCGGCGCCGTCGGCCTTGGCGATGTCCATTTCCTTGCCTTCATCCGGAATCGCACCCACCGTCAGGTCCACGGTCCTGCGCTTACCTTCACGAATCACTTCCAGGGACGCCTTCTCACCGGCCTTCAACGCGCCGACCAGATGCGGCAGATCGGCCGACAGCTCGATCGCCTGGCCGTTCATGCTGAGGATCACGTCACCAACCTGCAAACCACCCTTGGCCGCCGGGCCACCGTCCATCACCTGGGCAACCAGGGCACCGGCCGGTTTGTCCAGGCCGAACGACTCGGCCAGGTCCTTGTTGACCTCCTGGATCACCACGCCCAACCAGCCACGGCTGACCTTGCCACCGGCCTTCAGTTGGTCGGAGACGTCCATGGCCACATCGATCGGGATCGCGAAGGAAACCCCCATGAAACCACCGGAACGGGTATAGATCTGCGAGTTGATGCCGACCACTTCACCCTTGAGGTTGAACAGCGGGCCACCGGAGTTACCCGGGTTGATCGGCACGTCGGTCTGGATGAACGGCACATAGTTTTCGTTCGGCAGGCTGCGGCCCACGGCACTGACGATGCCCTGGGTCACGGTATGGTCAAAGCCAAACGGCGAACCGATGGCGACGACCCACTGGCCAGCTTTCAGGTCCTTGGACTTGCCCAGCTTGAGGGTCGGCAGGTCCTTGCCGTCGATCTTCAACAGCGCCACGTCGGAACGTGGGTCGGTGCCCACCAGTTTGGCCTTCAGCTCGCTGCGATCGGCCAGACGTACCACGATCTCGTCGGCATCGGCGACCACATGATTGTTGGTCAGGATGTAGCCGTCCTTGGAGATGATGAAGCCCGACCCCAGGGACTGGGCTTCACGCTGGCGACCACCGCCACTGCCGCCGCCCTTCGGACTGCGCGGCTGTGGAAAACCGCGGAAGAATTGCTGGATTTCCGGCGGCAGGCCTTCGAGGCCCTGCATGTCGGCAACCTTGCGATCCGGCAGTTTCTGGGTGGTGCTGATATTGACCACCGCCGGCGAAGCCTGCTCCACCAGTTCGGTGAAGTCGGGTAAGTCAGCGGCCTGGGCGGTCACCGCCTGGCCGAGCACCAGGACGGTGGCGACAATGGACAGATAAGACTTCAAGCGTGGTATCGACATATGGCTCCCGTGAACAACGAGCATGATTAAGCGATAGGCCCTTGCAAACCCCTGGCATGAAACGCCAAGACTTTCGGACCGGAAACAGCAAACAAGGCCAGAGCCGAGGGGCTCTGACCTATAGGAAAATTCAGGGATATTTGCAAATGAATTTGATCACCAAACATTTCTGCACCAGCCCCCCACAGACCTCATGATTCAGCAGCTCACTGCTTGGCCTGGGCATTGCCGGAACGCATGGACAGCGCGACCCGTTCGGCCGTACCGATGGGAATCTCGCCTACCACCGTGACCATGATGTCGCCGCCCGGCGTGGTCAGGTGTCGCGACACTGCGACCGTCGGCCCCAACTGGGCCCGGGCGTCGGTTACCGTGGCACCGTTGAGGGGCTCGAGGAATACCGAAAAACGCGACAGGCCGTCGTCATACATCAAGCTGCTGACCTCGACCTTGGTAGCCGGGTCGACCCGCGCCGTGCTGCTGACCAGTTCGAAACCCGGCGGCAGCCAGTCCGAATGCCACAACTGGGCCACCGCAGCCCCCAGTGCCTGCACCTTGGGCTGGGCCTGGTTGGTCAACAGGACCACCGGCTTGCACTCGGCACTCGGCTGTACCTGGCTTTCCTCGGGAGGCTGGGTGGTATTCAATTCGGTGAACTGGAAGCGCTCCAGCAACTGCCCCTTGTCATTGAGCAACAATGACTTCAAGGGCAAGCCGGTCTCACGATCCAGATGCAGTTCAAAACCATAACGATGCTGGTCACGCGGCGTCAGCGAGACCACCACGGCCGGACGACCGGCCACCCGCGACTTGCCGACGACGGCGATGTCATACCAGGTCTTGAGGGTTTGCGGGTCCAGGGAGCGGGTATGGGAATCGGGCATATCGCCGAGCCCCGCCACCAGTGCGCCACTGACACACTGGGTATGACCATCGACGCGAACAACCTCTTGTGCCGAGCCATCGAGCTGGATCAGACGTTCACGAACCTTGCCATCGCGCACCAGGTGCCAGATGCCATGGGTAGAAAAACTACCGTTGCGCTCGTAGACGAAAGTGCCCTGAAAGCTTTGCTGCTGCTCGGCTTGCCCAAGACGGTTCAACCAGTCCTGGGCCTCATCGGCCTGGGCTGGAAGAACCCACCAGCCACTGAGCACCAGCGTTAGAAGAGGTAGCGCGCGCATGATCCTCCTTAACGGTTTTCCAGGCTGGCGGCACGGGCGTAGGGCAGAGCGCTTTCAGTGCCCTTGAGTGCGGCCTGTTGCGCATGCTGGCGCAGGTAGCCGGGCAGACGCTGATCGTGCCAGCCGGACTGGCCTTGCTGCAGCACGCCGTTGGCCATAGGGCCGGTCGACTGGTCGCTGCTTTCAGTGTAGCCGGCCAGCACCGCAGGGCCCTTGGCGGTAGGCGCTACCAGGCCTGGCTGGTTCGATTGCTGGGCCAGTTGGGCACCGACAATGTCATCCTGGTTGTACAGACGCACACCGGCCAGTACGGCCAGGGTGACCGAGGCCGCGACGGCCAGGCGGCCGAGGGTACGCCACGGACCACGAGTGCTTTTAGCCGGGACTTCTTCGCCGGCCAGGGCCGCGGAAACGGCCGAGGCCAAGTCCAGGCGCGGGTCCAACAGTTCCTTGTGCATCACTGCCCGGGCGATTTGGTAACGAGACCAGGTGGCACGGGTCTCGGCATCGTCAAGCGCATTGAGCACCCGACGCAATTCCAGTTCATCCGCTTCGTTATCCATCACCGCGGACAGCGATTCCTGCAGGGCTTCACGACTCATGGCGGTTCCTCTCTTGGCTGTCGCCGCTGTCTCAGGTTTCCTGCAACAACGGCTGCAGGGCTTTATCGATGGCCTCCCGAGCGCGGAAAATCCGGGAGCGCACGGTGCCCACCGGACACTGCATGACCGCTGCAATGTCCTCATAACTCAGACCGTCGAATTCACGTAAAGTTAAAGCCGTACGCAAATCTTCTGGCAATTGCTGGATGGTCCGATGGACGGTGCCTTCGATCTCATCCCGCAACAATGCACGCTCCGGCGACTCGAGGTCCTTGAGGCCATGATCGCCGTCGTAGAACTCCGCGTCCTCTGAACTCACATCGCTGTCCGGTGGCCTGCGACCGCGGGACACCAGGTAGTTCTTCGCCGTGTTGATGGCGATGCGGTAGAGCCAGGTGTAAAAGGCACTGTCACCGCGAAAATTGCCCAATGCACGGTAGGCTTTGATAAAGGCTTCCTGTGCAACGTCCTGGGCTTCATGGGTGTCGTGCACGAATCGCACGATCAACCCGAGAATTTTGTGCTGATACTTCAGCACCAGCAGATCAAATGCCCGCTTGTCGCCGCGTTGAACGCGCTCGACCAGCTGCTGATCCTCTTCCTGGGTTAGCATGAACACTCCTCATAGGACCTGAAGGAGGCGTGCATCGCGAATTGACCAGGCTTGCAAACATAGACTCGGGCTTCTGGCAAAAGTTCTCCCCCTTCAAGCAAGTTTCCTGTGGCCCGCCGAACGGACACACACGAAAAACGCAGCACGGCCAGCGCCGACTGCGTGAATAATCTGGTCGTCGAATCTGCTTGCGAAGGCCGTCTCAGGCACATCGCATAAAGCCGACGCTGTCCCCTTCTTTCAGGCACCCCGCATGGGAGCCCGGAGCCCCGTAAAAGTTCCCGGAACCCCCAGCGGGTAATGGCATTGTGATGGTTGGGCTGACCACGGCTGCCTGAGCCTTGGTTATAGCTGAAAAATCATTGCCTTACCCTGCAAAAGCGCATGCATGGCGGCATCGACTGGCGCACACTCAGCGCCCACAGCCCTTTCACAATGCCACAAAGGCCCGGCTATTGTGCCGCTCCCCCCAGCCATATACTAGTGGGCTGTCGGGCGGGGCCCGGCAACTGCCCCCCGGGCGCTTTTTTCGGATGTTTCTGATGAGCCGACATTTTCAACACGATGTGCTGGTGATTGGCAGCGGTGCCGCCGGCCTGAGCCTGGCACTCACCCTGCCCAGCCATCTGCGCATTGCCGTCCTGAGCAAGGGCAACCTGGCCAACGGTTCGACTTTCTGGGCCCAGGGCGGCGTCGCCGCGGTGCTCGACGACACTGACACCGTGCAGTCCCACGTCGAGGACACCCTCAACGCCGGCGGTGGCCTGTGCCACGAAGACGCCGTACGCTTCACCGTCGAGCACAGCCGCGAGGCCATCCAGTGGCTGATCGACCAGGGCGTGCCGTTTACCCGCGACGAAGAGGCCAGCGCCGATGACGGCGGTTTCGAGTTTCACCTGACCCGCGAGGGCGGCCACAGCCATCGGCGCATCATCCATGCCGCCGATGCCACCGGCGCGGCGATCTTCAAGACCCTGCTGGAACAAGCCCGCCAGCGGCCCAATATCGAGCTGCTGGAACAACGGGTGGCCGTCGACCTGATCACTGAAAAACGCCTGGGCCTGGACGGCGACCGTTGCCTGGGGGCCTATGTGCTCGATCGTAGTACCGGCGAAGTCGATACCTATGGCGCGCGTTTCACCGTGCTCGCCTCGGGCGGTGCGGCCAAGGTCTACCTCTATACCAGCAACCCCGACGGCGCCTGCGGCGACGGCATCGCCATGGCCTGGCGCTCGGGCTGCCGGGTGGCGAACCTGGAGTTCAACCAGTTCCACCCCACCTGCCTGTATCACCCCCAGGCCAAGAGTTTTCTCATCACCGAGGCCCTGCGTGGCGAGGGCGCGCACCTGAAGCTGCCCAACGGCGAACGCTTCATGCCGCGCTTCGACCCACGGGCCGAGCTGGCGCCACGGGACATCGTCGCCCGGGCCATCGACCATGAGATGAAGCGCCTGGGTATCGACTGCGTCTACCTGGACATCAGCCACAAACCCGAAGCCTTTATCAAGACGCATTTCCCGACGGTGTACGAACGCTGCCTGGAATTCTCCATCGACATCACCAAAGGCCCGATCCCCGTGGTCCCGGCCGCGCACTACACCTGTGGCGGCGTGCTGGTGGACCAACAGGGCCGCACCGATGTGCCCGGTCTGTACGCCATCGGCGAGACCAGCTTCACCGGCCTGCACGGCGCCAACCGCATGGCCAGCAATTCGCTGCTGGAATGCTTCGTCTACGCCCGCTCGGCGGCGGCGGACATTCTCCAGCAACTGCCACGGATCGCCGTGCCCGCCGCCCTGCCGAGCTGGGACGCGAGCCAGGTGACCGACTCCGACGAAGACGTGATCATCGCGCACAACTGGGACGAACTGCGGCGTTTCATGTGGGACTACGTCGGCATCGTGCGCACCAACAAGCGCCTGCAACGGGCGCAACATCGGGTGCGCCTGCTGCTGGACGAGATCGATGAGTTCTACAGCAACTACAAGGTCAGCCGCGACCTGATCGAGTTGCGCAACCTGGCCCAGGTCGCCGAACTGATGATCCGTTCGGCCATGGAGCGCAAGGAAAGCCGGGGCCTGCATTACACCCTCGACTACCCGGACCTGCTGCCCGAGGCGCTGGACACTATCCTGGTGCCGCCCACCTACGTCGGCTGAACTTCAAGCGTACACGCAGGCGCCGATGCACATCCGGTGCCTGCGCATCGAAGGGCACGCACACCCCACGGACCCGGCGCTCGCCCGGCAGGCGAAAACGCAGCAGCACCAGCCACGGCAGGGCCAGGCTGTCGCGACACAACTGCACCGGCTGCCAACCGGCGGCCTGGCTCCACAGCTGCCAGCCCTGCTCGTCACGGCGCAAGCCGGTAAACGCCGACGGATGGCTCAGCAGCAACTGCCGTGGCAACACCCAGGCGCAGTGCAGCAGGCACAGCAAAGCCCCGGCCAGACTGGTCCAGCGCGGAATATCCAGCAGATAGAGCGAAACCAGCGAAAGGCCCAAGGCCCCGAGATACACCGCCGGCAGCAGCCGTGAGGCCTGCCAGCGGCATTCGAACAGATTACTTGGGCTGGACACGATCCAGGATCATGCGAACCATTCGCTGCAACTCAGGATCTTCCGATTCGGAGCGCTCCATGAACCAGCCGAACATGTCCTGGTCTTCGCATTCGAGCAGGTTGCGATAGCAGTCACGGTCGGCCTGGCTCAGGTGCGGGTACACCTCCCTGACGAACGGTACCAGCAACACGTCCAGCTCCAGCATGCCGCGGCGGCTGTGCCAATAGAGGCGATTGAGTTCTACATCTTCGACCATGGAGCGCTCCTCAAATTTGAGCGCAAGTATACAGCCCTGCGCGCGGGCGGACAGCCGGCTTTGGTCGGGGGCACGGGCGGTGTTGTGAACTACCCATTTGTCAGGCGCCCCTCTATGATGTCTCCCATCCCTTTTCCGCTGCGATGACCCATGGCCGATTCCGCTTTTTTCTGCACGCTGACCCACGAAGGCGTTCTTGCCGTCCGCGGCACCGACGCCGCCAAGTTTCTCCAGGGCCAGCTGACCTGCAACCTCAACTACCTGAGTGACGTGCAGGCTAGCCTCGGTGCCCGCTGCACGCAAAAAGGCCGCATGCAATCGAGCTTCCGTATCCTGCTCGAAGGTGACGGCGTGCTGCTGGCGATGGCCGGCGAGTTGCTGGAGCCGCAACTGGCGGACCTGAAAAAATACGCGGTGTTCTCCAAATCCAGGCTCACCGACGAGAGCGCCGGCTGGGTCCGCTTCGGCCTCGGCGACGGCGATGCCACCTTGCGTGGCCTGGGCCTTGAGCTGCCGGCCGAGACCGACGCCGTGGTCCGTGCGGACAATCTGATCGCCCTGCGGGTTTCCCCGGGGCGCAGCGAACTCTGGGTTCCAGCGGATCAGGCCGCCCGGGTGCGCGAGCATCTGGCCGCGCAGCTGCGTGAAGCCGATCTGAACACCTGGCTGCTCGGCCAGGTACGCGCCGGTATCGGTCAGGTCATGCCGCAGACCCGCGAACTGTTTATTCCACAAATGCTCAATTTGCAGGCGGTCGGTGGCGTAAGCTTCAAGAAAGGCTGCTATACAGGGCAGGAAATCGTCGCCCGCATGCAGTACCTCGGCAAGCTCAAGCGCCGCCTTTATCGTCTGGCGCTGGTGGCCGAACAACTGCCGGAACCGGGCAGCCCGCTGTTCGCCCCCTCCCATGGCAGTGCCATCGGTGAAGTGGTGATCGCCGCCCGGGCGGAAAATGGCATTGAACTACTGGCCGTGCTGCAAGCCGAAGCTGCACAGGAAGGTCATGTGCATCTGGGCGATTTGCAAGGTCCGGCCCTGACATTGCTGGACTTGCCCTACCAACTGGACCGCGACAGCGAAATCCAGCGTTAACTGCACCGCCCTAGAGAATTGAAATGAACAAGCTGGCGGAAAAGGTCCAACGGGATTTGGTCAAGGCCATCGACAACGATGACCTGGTTCTGCCGACCCTCCCGGAAGTGGCCCTGAAGATTCGCAAGGCGGCGGAAGATCCGGAGATCAGCGTCAGCACCTTGAGCAAAGTGATCGGTGGCGACACCGCGTTGTCGGCGCGCCTGATCAAGGTGGTCAACAGCCCGTTGCTGCGGGCCAGCCATGAAGTCACCGACCTGCACACTGCCATCACCCGGCTGGGCGTCAACTACAGCAGCAACCTGGCCATCGGCCTGGTCATGGAGCAGATTTTCCATGCCCGTTCCGAGGTGGTGGAACAGAAGATGCGCGATGTCTGGCGCAAAAGCCTGGAGATCGCCGGGGTCTGCTACGTGCTGTGCCGCAACTTCACCCTGCTCAAGCCGGACCAGTCGGCGCTGGGGGGGCTGGTGCACCAGATCGGCGTCCTGCCGATCCTGACCTATGCCGAGGACCACTACGAGTTGCTCGCCGACCCGCTGAGCCTGGATCACGTGATCGACAGCATTCACCCGCTGCTCGGCGACGAGTTGCTGAAGGTCTGGGAGTTTCCGGAGATGCTCGCCAAGCTGCCCGGGCAATACCTGAACCTGGAGCGTGACAGCAAGGGCATCGACTATATCGGCCTGGTGCAGATCGCCAGTGTGTTTTGCCATCAGGGCACGGCGCATCCTTTCGGGCAAATCGCGCTGGGTGATTTGAAAGCCTTTATCAAACTGGGGCTGGATGCGGAGAGCAGCGCCCTCAGTGATCAGCTCAACGAAGCGCGGGAGATGTTCCGCTGAGACTTACCCGGCGATAAAGCTCACACGGACCTTCAAGCCGTGGGGCTCGGCGTCATGCAAAGTGATCTGCGCCAGGTGCGCCCGGCAGATCTCGCCGACAATCGCCAGCCCCAATCCGGCACCGACGCCTTGCTGATGGCGCCGGTAAAAACGTTCGAAGACCCGCTCTCGCTCCTCCTGCGGAATCCCCGGCCCGTCGTCCTCGACCTCCAGCACCGCCGGCAAGCCGACCCGCAGGATCACGTTACCACCGGGCGGCGTATGGGCCAGGGCATTGTCCACCAGGTTACTCAACAACTCGTTGAGCAAGGTCGGCTCACCCCGTAACCACACCGGTTCCTCGGCCTCCAGCGCCAGGGCCACGCCCCGCGCATGGGCCAGCGGCGCCATCGCCATGCCCAGCTCCCGCGCCAGCTGACTGAGGTCGAGCAACTGCGCGCCGCCCTCGGCAATCGCCCGCGCACCATTTTCGATCCGCGCCAGCGACAACAACTGGTTGGCCAGATGGGTCAGGCGATCGGTACCCTGGGCTGTGGTTTCCAGGGTCTCGCGCCAGATCGCCGGCTCGCTCGCCCGCAAGCCCAACTCGAGACGCGCCTTGAGCGCGGCCAGCGGCGTGCGCAACTCATGGGCGGCGTCGGCGATAAACTGCCCCTGGCGCTCGAACTGCCGGCGCAGGCGCTCGGTGAAGTGATTGAGCGAGCGCACCAGCGGCCAGAGCTCATGCTGCACCTCCACCAATGGCAAGGGCCGCAGGTCGTCCGGCTGGCGTTCTTCCACCGCCGCGCGCAAACGCTCCAACGGACGCAAGGCCGCACTCACGGCAAAGCCCACCAGCAGCAACGCGCCCCCCGCCAGCATCCCCAGGCGCAGCAGGGTGTCGGCCATCAGGCTGCGGGCCATGTTGACCCGGGCTTCATCGGTCTCGGCCACGCGAATTTCCGCCATGCCGTTCATGTTCGGTTCGCTGACCGCCTTGAGCAGGCTCACCACCCGCACGTTCTGCCCACGGTATTGACCGTCGTAGAAGCGCGCCAGCGCCGGATAGTCATCGGTGCGCGGCGTGCCGGGCGGCGGTGCGGGAAGGTTTTCGTAACCGGAAATCAACTGCTGGTGGATGTCGTTGACCTGGTAGTAGATCCGCCCCGCGCTGTCATAGGCAAAGGTATCCAGGGCCACGTAGGGCACGTTGGCGCTCAGGCTGCCGTCGCGCTGCGAGAGGCCTGCGGCAATGGTCCGCGCCGAGGCCAGCAAGGTGCGGTCATAGGCCGTATCCGCCGCTTCGCGACCGTTGTAATAAGCGCTCCAGCCGCTGGCGAGCATCAACGCCACCAGCAACAACGCGAGGTTCCACAGCAGCCGCCAACGCAGGCTGCCGGCCTTATGCATCGCGGTGCTCCAGCAGATAGCCGAGGCCGCGGAAGGTGACGATGACCACCGCCTGGCCGTCGAGCTTCTTGCGCAGGCGGTGCACGTAGATCTCGATGGCATCGGCACTGGCCTCCTCGTCCAGGCCGAAGACCTGCGCGGCCAACTGCTCCTTGCTCATCACCCGGCCCGGTCGGGCAATCAGCGCTTCGAGCACCGCCTGCTCGCGGGAGGTCAGGGTCAGCAGTTCGTCGCCGAGGCTGAAGCGCCGGGTGTCCAGGTCGTAGACCAGCGGCCCGCAGCGTTGCTGGCGTTCACCGCCGAGCACGCTACGGCGCAGCAACGCCTTGACCCGCGCTTCCAGCTCGGTGAGTTCGAACGGCTTGGCCAGGTAATCGTCGGCCCCCAGGTTCAGGCCGTGGACACGGTCTTTCACATCACTGCGGGCGGTCAGCATCAGCACCGGCAGGTTTCTGCCACGGGCGCGCAAACGGGCCAGGACTTCAAAACCGTCCAGGCGCGGCAGGCCCACGTCGAGGATCGCCACGGCGTATTCCTCGCTGCTCAAGGCCAGGTCGGCGGCCACCCCATCGTGCAGCACATCCACGGTCAACCCCGCGCTCTTGAGCGCCTGGGCAACACTTTCAGCCAGTTGGGGATGGTCTTCGACCAGAAGCACGCGCATGGATTTCCTACCTCGATCGGGCTGACTTAAACGCCCTTTTGGCCGGGAGTCTACCGGATAAACCAAGCGCCGCTAGCCATCGCCGCCCCGATCCACGGGACCTTTTGCACTGAAAGCCTGGTGAAAGGTTGACCCATTAGAGTCCCCTCACGGACAGTTGCGGCCATCGTCGGCGCAGGTCCTTGGAAACCCGAAAACGCCTCGATGCGTTTTCGTTCGAATAAGAACAATAATGGAGTAACCCATGATGTTGCCATTGCGCACCTTCGCCCTCGCCGCCGGCTGCCTGCTGTTTGCCGGACACCTCTGGGCCGCCGAACCCAAGCGTCCCGAATGCATCGCCCCGGCCTCCCCTGGCGGTGGTTTCGACCTGACCTGCAAGCTGGCGCAGAGCGCCCTGGTCAACGAAAAGATCCTCAGCAAACCCATGCGTGTCACCTACATGCCCGGTGGCGTCGGTGCCGTGGCCTACAACGCCGTGGTCGCCCAGCGTCCGGCCGATGCCGGCACCCTGGTGGCCTGGTCCAGCGGTTCGCTGCTGAACCTGGCGCAAGGCAAGTTCGGTCGTTTCGACGAAGGCGCGGTGCGCTGGCTGGCGGCCGTCGGCACCAGCTACGGCGCTATTGCGGTGAAAAGCGACTCGCCGTACAAAACCCTCGACGACCTGGTCAAGGCGCTGAAGGCCGACCCGAGCAAAGTGGTGATCGGCTCCGGCGGCACCGTCGGCAGCCAGGACTGGATGCAGACCGCGCTGATCGCCAAGGCCGCCGGGATCAACCCGCGTGACCTGCGCTACGTGGCCCTCGAAGGCGGCGGCGAAATCGTCACCGCGCTGATGGGCGGACATATCCAGGTCGGCAGTACCGACATCTCCGACTCCATGCCGCATATCCAGAGTGGCGACATGCGCCTGCTCGCGGTGTTCGCCGAACAGCGCCTGGGCGAAGAGGAAATGAAGAACATCCCCACCGCCAGGGAACAGGGCTACGACATTGTCTGGCCGGTGGTGCGCGGTTTCTACCTGGGGCCAAAGGTCAGCGACGAAGACTACGCCTGGTGGAAAGCCGCCTTCGACAAACTCCTGACCTCGGAAGAGTTCGCCAAGCTGCGCGACCAGCGCGAGCTGTTCCCCTTTGCCATGACCGGCCCCGAGCTCGACACCTATGTGAAGAAACAGGTCGCCGACTACAAGGTGCTGGCCAAGGAATTCGGCCTGATCCAGTGATCACCTGCGCCTAGCGTTCGTGCCCCTGCAAAGGGGCGCGCCACAGGAGTTCGTCCCATGCTTTTACAACGACTGTTCGCCGTCGTGTTGCTGCTGGCCTGCGCCGGCCTGGCACTGATGGCCTGGCCCTATCAGGCGGCCTTTTCCTACGAACCGGTCGGCCCGCGCGCCTACCCGCTGCTGATGCTCGGCCTGATGGGCCTGGGCTTGCTGTACCTGCTGTTTCGTCCCACCCCCATCGTGCACAGCGAGGAAGAACCGCCGCTGGACCGCGCCACCCTGCACAAGATCGGTATTTGCACCGTCCTGCTGCTGGTGTTCGCCGGCACCTTCGAACCCCTGGGTTTTATCCTCAGCAGCATCCTGGTGGGCATCCCCATGGCGCGCCTGTACGGCGGCCGCTGGTTGCCCAGTGCGCTGATCATCAGCCTGATGAGCGTCGGGCTTTATCTGCTGTTCGATAAAGCCATGGACGTGCCACTGCCCCTCGGACTGCTCGACGTTCTGGAGAACTGACATGGATACTTTAGGTTATCTGGGGCAGGGCTTCGGCGTTGCCCTGAGCCCCTACAACCTGGTGACCGCCCTGTGCGGCACCCTGATCGGCACCGTCGTCGGCCTGCTCCCGGGCCTGGGCCCGATCAACGGCGTGGCGCTGCTGATCCCGATTGCCTTCGCCCTCGGGCTGCCGCCGGAATCGGCGCTGATCCTGCTGGCGGCGGTGTACCTGGGTTGCGAGTACGGCGGGCGGATCAGCTCGATCCTGCTCAACATCCCCGGCGAAGCCTCCACCGTGATGACCACCCTCGACGGCTACCCCATGGCACGCCAGGGCCTGGCCGGCGTGGCCCTGTCGCTGTCGGCCTGGAGCTCGTTCATCGGTGCCTTCATCGCCACCTGCGGCATGGTGCTGTTCGCCCCGCTGCTGGCGAAATGGGCGATTGCCTTCGGCCCGGCAGAGTATTTCGTACTGATGGTCTTCGCCATTGTCTGCCTCGGCGGCATGGCCGGCGACCGACCGCTGAAGACCTTTATCGCAGCGCTGATCGGCCTGTTCCTGTCGAGTGTCGGGATCGATGCCAACAGCGGTGTCTACCGTTTCACCGGCGACAATATCCACCTCACCGACGGCATCCAGTTCGTGGTGCTGGTGCTGGGCCTGTTCTCCATCAGCGAAATCCTCCTGCTGCTGGAAAAGACCCATCGCGGCCAGGAAGCGGTGAAGGCCACCGGACGGATGATGTTCAACTTCAAGGAAGCGGCCTCGGTGTTCGTGGTGAACATCCGCTGCGGCCTGCTGGGTTTTATCATGGGCGTGCTGCCGGGTGCTGGCGCCACACTGGCCAGTGCCGTGGCCTATATGACCGAAAAACGCCTGGCGGGTGCCGGCGGTACGTTCGGCCAAGGTGACAAACGTGGCCTCGCCGCGCCGGAAACCGCCATCGGCGCCTCGGCCTGCGGCGCCCTGGTGCCGATGCTGACCCTTGGCGTCCCCGGTTCCGGGACCACGGCGGTGATGATCGGCGCCCTGTCGCTGTACAACATCACCCCTGGCCCGCTGTTGTTCCAGCAGCAGCCGGACATCGTCTGGGGCCTGATCGCGTCGTTGTTTATCGCCAATATCATGCTGGTGATCCTCAATATCCCGATGATCCGTATCTTCACCCGCATCCTTGCCGTGCCGAACTGGGCGCTGGTACCGGTGATCGCCATCATCACCGCGATCGGGGTCTACGCCGTCCATGCCACCACCTTCGACCTGTTCCTGATGGTCGGCATCGGTATCTTCGGCTATATCCTGCGTAAACTGGATTTCCCGCTGTCGCCGGTATTGCTCGGCTTTATCCTTGGCGGGTTGATGGAGTCGAACCTGCGTCGGGCGCTGTCGATTTCCAACGGTGCGCTGGAGATTCTCTGGTCGAGCCCGATCACGGCGGGGGTCTGGGCACTGACGGCGATCATGTTGCTGATGCCGCTGCTGCGGATCTGGCGCAAGCGTTCGCTGCAACGCCGTGCGCTGGCGGATGCCTGAGAAAAGAAAGCGGTGGGAACCGGCTTGCCGGTTCCCACAAGATCAAGGCCGTCAGAGCGGCGGCAATTCCCATTGAATCGGTGCCAGGCCGTTCTGTTCGAGGAACTTGTTGGTCCGGCTGAAATGTCCGCAGCCGATAAACCCCCGATAAGCCGACAACGGCGACGGGTGCACCGACTTCAACACCAGGTGCTTGGTCGCATCGATCAGCTTCTGCTTGCCCTGGGCATGGGCGCCCCACAACAGGAACACCAGTTTGTCCTGGCGCTCGCTGACCACTTCGATAATCCGATCGGTAAAGAACTGCCAGCCGCGATTGGCGTGCGAGGCGGCAATGCCGCGTTCCACGGTCATGGTGGTGTTGAGCAGCAACACGCCCTGCTCGGCCCAGCTTTGCAGGTAGCCGTGCCGAGGGATGTCGATATTCAGGTCGCGTTGTAACTCTTTGTAGATATTGACCAGCGACGGTGGTGCCGGAACCCCCGGTTGCACCGAAAAACACAAACCATGGGCCTGGCCCGGGCCGTGATAAGGGTCCTGGCCGATGATCACCACCTTCACCTGATCCAGCGGCGTGGTGTTCATGGCATTGAAGATCAGCGGGCCCGGCGGATAGATTTCCTTGCCGGCCGCACGCTCCTGGCGCAGAAATTCTCGCAACTCGCCCATGTAGGGCTTGTCGAACTCTTCACGGAGCGCCTGCTTCCAGCTGGGCTCGAGTTTGATGCGGTCGTCGTCGGTCATGATCGTGTCCGGAAATAACAATGGGGCGGACACTAGGAAAGCCCATCACGCTTGTCAATTGATCCGCGACAGAACCGGCACTTTCCCACACAAGGATCATACTGTGCATTCAACGAGTAGCGAGGTCACGATGAACCTGCATTTCGAAGAACTCACCGGTATCAACGGTGCCCGCCTGGGCATCGCCACCCTGGATGCCGAACACACCCTCAACGCGCTGTCCCTGCCGATGATCCAGGACCTGGATGAGCGCCTGGAGACCTGGGCGCGGGATCCGAACATTGTCTGTGTGCTGTTGCGTGGCAAAGGCACCCGGGCGTTCTGCTCCGGCGGCGAGGTGCGCAGCCTGGCCCAGGCCTGCCAGGCACATCCCGGCGCCGTGCCACCGCTGGCCAGCGTATTCTTTGCTGCGGAATACCGCCTCGACTATCGCCTGCACACCTATCCCAAGCCGGTGCTGTGCTGGGCCCATGGTTATGTCCTCGGCGGCGGCATGGGCCTGCTGCAAGGCGCGGCCATTCGCATCGTCACCCCAAGCAGCCGCCTGGCGATGCCGGAGATCGGTATCGGTTTGTACCCGGATGTCGGCGCCAGTTGGTTCCTGTCGCGGCTGCCGGGCAAGCTGGGGTTGTTCCTCGGCCTGACCGGCGCGCAGATGAACGCTCGCGACGCCATCGACCTGGGCCTGGCCGACCGGCTGCTGGGCGACGATCAACAGGAAGAGCTGATCGAAGGGCTGTTGCGGCTCAATTGGCAGGAACAGACGGCGATGCAACTCAACAGCCTGCTCAAGGCACTGGAGCGTCAGGCCCGCGAGCAGCAAGCCCAACCGCAGGCGCAATGGCTGCCGCTGCGCGAACGCATCGATGAACTGCTGGATGTCAGCGATGTGCACTGTGCCTGGAAGGCCATTGCGCAGTTGGCCGAAGATGCCGACAAACGCCTGGCCCGGGCGGCCAGGCAACTCAAGGAGGGCTGCCCGCTGACCGCGCACCTGGTCTGGGAACAGATCGCCAGGGCCCGGCACCTGTCGCTGGCGCAGGTGTTCCAGATGGAATACACCCTGAGCCTCAACTGCTGCCGTCATCCGGAGTTCAGCGAAGGTGTGCGGGCGCGGCTGATCGACAAGGACGGCGAACCGCGCTGGCATTGGCCGGATATCAGCGCGGTGCCGGAGGCGGTGGTCGAGGCGCATTTCCACAAGGCCTGGGAGGGACGCCACCCACTGGCGGACTTGTCAGACTACTGAGCGGCGTCGCGAGGGGGACTGGCTAATTCCCCCGACCGCCATGACCACGGCCACCGTCGCCACGGTGACCGTGACCGCCACCACGATCGTCACCGCGCCATTGATGCCGATCCCAGCCCCAACCCCGGTTCGGATAAGGACGGTAGGCCGGCGCCGGTGCGTAATAGCGTGGCGCAGGTACATAGTAGTCGTGCCGGTAGTAGGATCCTCCGCCGTAGTAATAGGCGGGTGCTGGGGCGGTGTAGACATCGGAGCGGTAGTAGGTGGCCCCACCATCGTAGTAGGGCACGCACGCGGACAGCGCCAGGGACAGGCTTGCAGCGAGAAGGATTCGAGGGCACATGGCGGCCTCCTGGACCGCTAAAGGGCGCCGGGCAGCGATGCTGACCGACGTAGGCGGGCCAATGCCCGCCTACACCTGATCAGACCGCGAAACCCTAGACGAGTGCCCTGGCGGCGAAAATTCCCCTGTCATACCGCATGGTCCCTAAAAGCTTCGCGGGCCATCAAGCCAGGCGCTATGCTCAGGGCTTGGCGCTGATCTGCTCCTGCAGGTTCTGGATCTGGCCTTGCAAGGTGGTGATATTGCGCGTGACCTGCCCACGGAAGGCATCGAACTCCGCCGTGTTGCCACCCGCCTGCCCGCCCGCGGCCTGGCGGTTATCCTGCTCGCTCTTGAGCACGATCAATTCCTGCTCGATACGCTCGACCGCCGCGCTGCTATTACCCTGCTTTTTCAAGGCGGCAATCTCGGCGGCGTTGCTCTTCACTTGCGCGTCGAGCTTGCCTGCGTCGCCCTGACCGGCCTTCAAGCTGTTCAGGTCCGCCGTCAGGCTTTTGACCTGGGCCTGCAACTGGGTATTGGCCGTCTGCTGGTCCGCCGTCAGCGCGCTCATCTGTTGCAGCCGTTGCTCAAGACCGGTGGCCTGCCCGGCAACGCCCTGCTGCTGGCGGCCCTGTTCAAGCAACTTGCCTTCGAGTTGGCGGATCTGCAACTTCAGCGCTTCGCTGTCGCTGTTGACGCTCGACTCGCTGGCGACCACCTTGCCGGAAATCGCCTGCAAACGCCCCGCCGCTTCCTCGCTGATGCGCGCGAAGCTTTCCTGGGTTGCCACCAGTTGCTGCTCCATCAGGCTGATCTGCTGGAAACTCCACCAGGCAAGGCCAGCGAAGGCAATGAACAAGGCCCCGACCAGCGCCCACAGCGGCCCGGTGCTCGGCACCTTGACCTTGAGCCGTGGCGTGGCGGCGACCTGGGTGCGCGCGCGCTCACGTACGGGGGCGGCACCGGCGTGATCATCATGGTCGTCCGCATCGGCACGCAGGCTGGGCACATCATCGAAATCGTCGTTGGCATCGTTACGCATGAAGGAACCTTTCTGAACCGCAGTGATAGCGAAATGCAGCGAGTATAACCCCCGAGCCCGCCGCTCTGATCGACCCTGAACCCGGAACTCGGTTCAGTTGTGGTAACCGAATATTTAAACGGCCGCCGGCTCCTGGGCTTTCCACCAGGCACAGAACTCGTCGAGGGCCGCCCACAGGCTGACCTTGGGGTCGTACCCGAGATAATGCCTGGCGCGGCTGATGTCGAGGGTGAAATCCTTGTTCATCACCTGCATGCCCAGGCGCGACAAGGTCGGCTCCGGGCGTCCCGGCCAGAGGGCACAGGCACTTTCGTTCAACGCGGCGACGCTGTAGGCCAGGCCGAAGGAGCGGTAGCGGGTCACCTGCGGCACCTGCATCTGGCGCATCACGTAGTTCACCACATCCCACAACGGAATGGGGGTGCCGTTGCTGATATTGTAGGCCTTGCCCAGGGCCGACTCGCCAACCTGCAAACTGCTCAGCAAAGCTTCGTTGAGGTTGTGCACGCAGGTGAAATCGACCTTGTTCAGGCCGTTGCCGACAATCGACAGCCGCCCCTTGCGCTGCATCTTCAACAGGCGCGGGAAGATACTCATATCGCCGGCGCCGGTAACAAAGCGCGGGCGTAGCGCGAGGACTTCAAGCCCGAACTCCTGGGCGCCAAAGACCTTCTGTTCAGCCAGGTACTTGGTCGCCGCGTAAGGGTGTTTGAAACGCTTGGGCACCTGCTCCTCGGTCAACCCCAGGTGCGAGCGACCGTCGAAATAGATCGACGGCGACGACAGGTGCACCAGGCGCCGGACCTGCTGCTTGAGACAGGCCTCGACCACGTTCTCGGTGACCAGCACATTACCCTGATGGAAGTCCTGGTAACGTCCCCACAAACCCACCGCGCCGGCGCAATGCACCACGGCCTCGACATCGTGGCACAGCTCACGCACCAGTTGCGGGTCTGTCAGGTCGCCCTGGATAAATTCGGCGCCACGTCGCACCAGATGCTCGACGCTCTCGGCCCGGCGGCCATTGACCCGCACCTCATAGCCCTGCTCCAGAGCACAACGCGCAAAGCGTCCGCCAATAAAGCCGCTTGCGCCGGTGACCAGAATTTTCATGTCGTGCTCCAAATGCCTTGATTCGTGTTGCCTGCTACTTAAACGCTGCCCGTCACGCCAGAGGCACCAGCCATTGCGCCGCCGAACGCACCAGGTGCTCGGTCAACTGCCCGAGCAATTGCCCGCCGTTGCGCCAATGATGCCAGTACAACGGCACCTCGATGGTTTTATCCGCGATCAGTTCCACCAGGCTGCCCCGGGCCAACTGCCCGCGCACCTGCAATTCCGGCACCAAGCCCCAACCCAGGCCGGCCTCGGTCAGGCGGATAAAGCCTTCCGAGGACGGGCACAGATGATGTTCGAAACCACCCTCCACGCCCAGTGCCGCGAGGTAACGGTGTTGCAGGAAGTCATCCGGGCCGAACACCAGCGCGGGCGTGCGGGCCAGCGTCTGCGCATCGATGCCCCGGGGAAAGTGCCGGGCGATAAACGCCGGGCTGGCCAGCGCCCGATAACGCATCGCCCCCAGCAATACGCTACGGGCACCGGCCACCGGGCGCTCGCTGGCGCAGACACACGCGGCGACCTCACCAGCGCGCATGCGCTTGAGGCCGACGGTCTGGTCCTCCACCACCAGGTCCAGCAGCAGGTGCTGGCGGGCGCAGAAATCCCCCACCGCTTCGCCCCACCAGGTCGCCAGGCTGTCGGCATTCAGGGCGATGCGCAGGCGTTCCGGCAGGCCCTCCTCATCCAGCGCCGGTACCTGGCTCTGCAGGTCGCGCTCGAGCAGGCGCACCTGCTGCACATGGTTAAGCAGGCGCCGGCCGATCTCGGTCGGGCTCGGTGGCGTGGCCCGCACCAGCACCGGCTGGCCGACCCGGGCTTCGAGCAACTTGATCCGCTGGGAAATCGCCGACTGCGACAACCCCAGCACCTGGGCCGCCCGTTCGAAGCCGGCCTGCTCGACCACGGCCGCCAGGGCGGAGAGCAATTTATAGTCGAACATCAGTTCTCCTAATGGGCGATCAGTACTATTGGTTTTTCTTATACAACATCGCCCCGCAGAATGCCCACATCCGCTATTTATCCAAGGACACCGATATGGCCGGCGAAACTTCCCTGAGCGTGCTATTGCGCAGCATGAGCCCCGAACTCAACGAGGGCGACTACGTTTTCTGCACCCTGAGCGACGCCAGCCTGCTCAACGGCCGCGAACCCATCGGCAGCTTTCGCGAACGCGAAGGCCTGACCGTCATCCTGCGCCGCGAAGACGCCCAGGCCCTCGGCCTGCCGTTCGACTACCTGGCGGCCTGGATCACCCTCAACGTGCACTCGGCTCTGGAGGCGGTCGGCCTCACCGCCGCTTTCGCCGGCGCCTTGGGCAAAGCCGGTATCAGTTGCAACGTGATCGCCGGTTATTACCACGACCACCTGTTCGTTGGTCGCGACGACGCCGAACGCGCCCTGCAGGTCTTGCGGCAACTGGCTGAACACGGGGAGTAAGCGGCATGTGGCAGAGCTATCTGAATGGCATGCTGGTGGCCGCCGGCCTGATCATGGCGATCGGCACGCAGAACGCCTTTGTCCTGGCCCAGAGCCTGCGCCGCGAACACCACTTGCCGGTGGCGGCCCTGTGCGTACTCTGCGATGCAATCCTGGTGGCTGCGGGGGTCTTCGGCCTGGCCACCGTCCTGGCGCACAACCCGACACTGCTGGCGTTCGCCCGCTGGGGCGGCGCGGCCTTCCTGCTCTGGTACGGCAGCCTGGCGCTGCGCCGGGCCTTTTCGCGCCAGAGCCTGCAACAAGGCGAAGGCCAGACCGTGCGCTCACTGCGCGCCGTGCTGCTCAGTGCCCTGGCGGTGACCTTGCTCAATCCCCACGTCTACCTCGACACCGTGTTGCTGATCGGCTCCCTCGGCGCCCAGCAGACCGAGCCCGGTGCCTACGTGATGGGCGCCGCCAGCGCTTCGCTGCTGTGGTTCTTCAGCCTGGCCCTGGGCGCGGCGTGGCTGGCCCCGTGGCTGGCGCGCCCGGCCACCTGGCGCCTGCTCGACCTGCTGGTGGCCGTGATGATGTTCAGCGTCGCCGCCCAACTGATCCGTGCCGGCTGACTTATTCCAAAAGGCTCTGGAACCTCTATTCCACACAGTTGTTGCGTGGTTAAGCCGCCACCCCGGTGCTATGATCCGAGTCTTGCGCCGCAAAGAGTACAAACTCCCCGGCGCACGCCTGTATGGCCGCCGTGATCGGCCTTGCGCTCACCGCAACTGACCTGATTAGGAGAATCACCATGGCTTTCGAATTGCCTCCGCTGCCTTATGCACATGATGCCCTGCAGCCGCACATCTCCAAGGAAACCCTGGAGTTCCACCACGACAAGCACCACAACACCTACGTCGTGAACCTGAACAACCTGGTGCCAGGCACCGAGTTCGAAGGCAAGACCCTGGAAGAAATCGTCAAGTCTTCCTCCGGCGGCATCTTCAACAACGCCGCTCAGGTCTGGAACCACACTTTCTACTGGAACTGCCTGGCGCCAAACGCCGGCGGTCAACCTACCGGCAAGCTGGCTGAAGCCATCAACGCCGCGTTCGGTTCCTTCGACAAGTTCAAGGAAGAGTTCACCAAGACTTCCGTCGGCACCTTCGGTTCCGGTTGGGGCTGGCTGGTGAAAAAGGCTGACGGTTCCCTGGCCCTGGCCAGCACCATCGGCGCCGGCAACCCGCTGACCAGCGGCGACACCCCGCTGCTGACCTGCGACGTCTGGGAACACGCCTACTACATCGACTACCGCAACGTCCGTCCGAAGTATGTCGAGGCGTTCTGGAACCTGGTGAACTGGAAATTCGTCGCCGAGCAGTTCGAAGGCAAAGCCTTCACCGCTTGAGATTGAACCTGCTTCGCAAAAAAACCCGGCCTCGCCGGGTTTTTTTATGCCTGCCGCGCCGACAGGAACTAACCTGAATAATCCGGGAAAATCACGCGCTACCCCCTCAAGTAGACGGCTTGAGCGACCGACACAGTCTCCATGGCCTGAAGGGGCCGGGGAGCGCCTGATCGGCCAAGCATGAGCACGGGTTCTCGGCGCTTGCATTGTCCCTTTGACTGACCGGGCCGGATTGCCAATACTCATGGCAACTTGATGCCATCCGCACGGAACAAGGAATAGCCCTTTGAAGCTGGAATTCAAGAACAGCTTGTCGGTGAAGTTGCTCCGGGTCGTGCTGCTATCGGCGCTGATTGTCGGCGCCGTACTGAGCTGTGCGCAGATCGTCTTTGATGCCTACAAGACTCGGCAGGCCGTGGCCGGCGATGCCCAGCGCATTCTCGACATGTTCCGCGACCCCTCGACCCAGGCCGTCTATAGCCTAGACCGCGAGATGGGCATGCAAGTGATCGAGGGCCTGTTCCAGGATGACGCCGTGCGCATGGCCTCCATCGGCCATCCCAACGAGGCCATGCTCGCGGAAAAATCCCGCGATCTGCAAAAATCCTCCAGCCGCTGGCTGACCGACCCGATCCTCGGCCAGGAAAGCACCTTCAGCACGCAATTGGTCGGTCGCGGCCCCTACAGCGAGTATTACGGCGACCTGAGCATCACCCTCGACACCGCCACCTACGGCCAGGGGTTCCTGGTCAACTCGGTGATCATCTTCATCTCCGGCGTGCTGCGGGCGCTGTTCCTCGGCCTGGTGCTGTACCTGGTCTATCACTGGCTGCTGACCAAACCGCTGTCGCGGATCATCGGGCACCTGAGCACCGTCAACCCGGACCGCCCCAGCGAACACCAGTTGCCGCAGCTCAAGGGCCATGAAAAGAACGAGCTGGGCATCTGGGTCAACACCGCCAACCAGTTGCTGGCGTCCATCGAGCGCAACACCCACCTGCGTCATGAAGCGGAAAACAGCCTGCTGCGCATGGCCCAGTACGACTTCCTCACCGGCCTGCCCAATCGCCAGCAGTTGCAGCAGCAACTGGACAAGATCCTGGTGGACGCCGGGCGCCTGCAACGCCGGGTCGCGGTACTTTGCGTAGGCCTGGACGATTTCAAGGGCATCAACGAACAGTTCAGCTACCAGGTCGGCGACCAACTGTTGCTGGCCCTGGCCGACCGCCTGCGGGCCCATAGCGGACGCCTCGGCGCCCTGGCCCGGCTGGGTGGCGATCAGTTCGCCCTGGTCCAGGCCGATATCGAACAACCCTATGAAGCGGCCGAACTGGCCCAGAGCATCCTCGACGACCTGGAAGCGGCGTTTGCCCTCGATCACCAGGAAATCCGCCTGCGTGCCACCATCGGCATCACCTTGTTCCCGGAAGACGGCGACAGCACCGAGAAGCTGTTGCAGAAAGCCGAACAGACCATGACCCTGGCCAAGACCCGCTCGCGCAACCGCTACCAGTTCTATATCGCCAGCGTCGACAGCGAGATGCGCCGCCGTCGCGAGCTGGAAAAAGACCTGCGCGAAGCCCTCAACCGCAATCAGTTCTACCTGGTCTACCAGCCGCAGATCAGCTACCGCGACCATCGGGTGGTGGGCGTCGAGGCGCTGATCCGCTGGCAGCACCCGGAACACGGCCTGGTGCCGCCGGACCTGTTCATCCCCCTGGCCGAGCAGAACGGCACCATCATCGCCATCGGCGAATGGGTGCTGGACCAGGCCTGCCGCCAGTTGCGCGAATGGCACGACCAGGGCTTCAGCGACCTGCGCATGGCGGTCAACCTGTCCACCGTGCAACTGCACCACGCCGAACTGCCGCGGGTGGTCAACAACCTCCTGCAGATGTACCGCCTGCCACCACGCAGCCTGGAGCTGGAAGTCACCGAGACCGGCCTGATGGAAGACATCAGCACCGCCGCCCAGCACCTGCTGAGCCTGCGCCGCTCCGGCGCGCTGATCGCCATCGATGACTTCGGTACCGGCTACTCGTCACTGAGCTATCTCAAGAGCCTGCCGCTGGACAAGATCAAGATCGACAAGAGCTTTGTCCAGGACCTGCTCGATGACGACGACGACGCGACCATCGTCCGGGCGATCATCCAGCTGGGCAAGAGCCTCGGCATGCAGGTGATCGCAGAAGGCGTGGAAACCGTCGAGCAGGAGGCCTACATCATTTCCGAAGGGTGCCACGAGGGTCAGGGCTACCACTACAGCAAGCCGTTGCCGGCCCGGGAGTTGGCGGCATACCTCAAGCAGGCGCAGCGCAGCAACGCGGCGATCTTGTAAGGCCCAAGGCCAGCAAGTTCGCCCCTGCAAAATCCGCCGGGATCAACCCGGGGTTTAATACCAAATATTTCAATCACTAAGCCCTTTACACAGAATGCAAATCCTTCGCATTATGTGCCGGTTTTGCGGGGCCATGCGCCCCCATCCCCCCTCTCGAAGCAGGATGTTCGCCATGATTCGCATGCCTCTGGCCACCGCCAGTCTGTTGGCCATCGCCATCACCCTCGCCGGTTGTGGCGACAAGGACAAGGAAAAATCCACCGCGGCCACCCAGGCCCCTGCCGCGGCCGCCCAGGCGTCCGCCGACGATGCTGCTGCCAAGGTCGATGAAGCCGCCGCCAAGGCCGTGGTCGCCCACTACACCGAGATCGTCTTCGCCGTGTTCAGCGATGCCGAATCCACCGCGAAGAACCTGCAGGCCGCCGTCGACGCCTTCCTCGCCAAGCCGAACGACGAGACCCTCAAGGCCGCCCGCGCCGCCTGGATCGCCGCCCGCGTGCCGTACCTGCAAAGCGAAGTGTTCCGCTTCGGCAACACCATCATCGACGACTGGGAAGGCCAAGTGAATGCCTGGCCACTGGATGAGGGCCTGATCGACTACGTCGACAGTTCCTACGAACATGCCCTGGGCAACCCGGCCGCGACCGCCAATATCATTGCCAATCCGCAGATCCAGGTCGGCGAAGACAAGGTCGATGTCAGCGAGATCACCCCGGAAAAACTCGCCAGCCTGAACGAGCTGGGCGGTTCCGAAGCCAACGTCGCCACCGGCTACCACGCCATCGAATTCCTGCTCTGGGGCCAGGACCTGAACGGCACCGGCCCTGGCGCTGGCAACCGTCCGGCCTCGGACTACCTGGAAGGCGCCGGCGCCACCGGTGGTCACAATGATCGTCGGCGGGCCTACCTCAAGGCCGTCACCCAACTGCTGGTCAACGACCTGGAAGAGATGGTCGGCAACTGGAAACCGGATGTGGCCGACAACTATCGCGCCAGCCTGGAAGCCGAACCGGCGCAAAGCGGCCTGCGCAAGATGCTGTTCGGCATGGGCAGCCTGTCCCTCGGTGAACTGGCGGGTGAGCGCATGAAGGTTTCGCTGGAAGCCAACTCGCCGGAAGACGAGCAGGACTGCTTCAGCGACAACACCCATAACTCGCACTTCTACGATGCCAAGGGCATTCGCAACGTCTACCTGGGTGAATACACCCGTGTCGACGGCACCAAGCTGACCGGCCCGAGCCTGTCCTCCCTGGTGGCCAAGGCCGATCCGGCGACCGACGAAGCGCTGAAGAACGACCTGCAATCCACCGAAGCGAAGATCCAGATCATGGTCGACCACGCCAACAAGGGTGAGCATTACGACCAGTTGATCGCGTCCGGCAACGAACCGGGCAACAAGATCGTGCGCGACGCCATCTCGGCGCTGGTCAAGCAGACCGGCTCCATCGAGCAGGCGGCGGCCAAGCTGGGCATCAGCGACCTGAACCCGGATAACGCCGATCACGATTTCTGATTGGCAACACGGCCAACTGTAACGCGATCTCCAGTCGGGTGAAGATTTGTGGCGAGCGGGCTTGTCGGAACGCCGCGCTCGCCACAAGACCGTGCCATGCCACAAATCAAGCAAATGCTAATCCCTCTTATTCAAATGTATCGGGACTGATAAACTCGCGCCCGGTCCTTCTCACACCCTGGACACCGATGCCCTCGCTGCCCCTTCGCCTGTCGACCCTGCTTCTGGCCCTTGGCCTGAGTGCCTGCGACAATGCCCCGCGCTTTACCAAGCCCGAACCCGGCGAAGCCCGATCCGGTGGCAGCGCCACAGTGGGCAAACACGATCGTAATGCCTTCTCGCAACCCTCGGCCAACCTCTCGCCGGAGCGGCGCCTGGACTTCAGCGTCGGCAACAGTTTCTTCCGCAGCCCCTGGGTCATCGCCCCGGCCACCACCACCGCCCGCGACGGCCTCGGCCCGCTGTTCAATACCAACGCCTGCCAGAACTGCCATATCAAGGACGGCCGCGGCCATCCGCCGGCACCGGGGGCGGATAACGCAGTGTCGATGCTGGTGCGCCTGTCGATTCCCAACAGTCCGATGTATGCCAACCTGATCGAACGCCAGGGCGTGGTGCCGGAACCGGTCTACGGCGGACAGTTGCAGGACATGGCCATCCCCGGCGTCGCTCCGGAAGGCAAGGTGCGGGTCGACTACGAAGCGGTGCCGGTGCGTTTCAAGGACGGCACCGAAATCGAACTGCGCCGACCGACGCTGCGCATCACTCATCTGGGCTACGGCCCGATGCACCCGCAAACACTGTTTTCCGCGCGCATCGCCCCGCCGATGATCGGCCTCGGCCTGCTCGAAGCGATTCCCGAAGAAGCCATCCTGGCCAATGCCCGGCAGCAGCAACGCCTGGGGGTCAATGGCCGGCCGAACCGGGTCTGGGACGATGCCCAGCGCAAGACCGTCCTCGGCCGCTTTGGCTGGAAGGCTGGGCAACCGAATATCAATCAACAGAACGTCCATGCGTTTTCCAGCGACATGGGCCTGACCAGCAACCTGCGCCCCTTCGACGACTGCACCCCGACCCAGACCGACTGCCTGCAAGCGCCCCACGGCGGCGGTCCGGACGGCGAACCGGAAGTCAGCGACAACATCCTGCGCCTGGTGACCTTCTACACCCGCAACCTCGCGGTGCCGGCACGGCGTGACGTCGGCGCGGCGCAGGTGCTGGCCGGCAAGAACCTGTTCTACCAGGTCGGTTGCCAGGCCTGTCATACCCCGCAGTTCACCACTTCGGCCACCGCCGCCGAACCCGAGCTGGCCAACCAGTTGATCCGGCCCTACAGCGACCTGCTGCTGCATGACATGGGGCCCGGACTCGCCGATCAGCGCAGCGAGTTCCTGGCCGACGGCAATGACTGGCGCACCCCGCCGCTGTGGGGCATCGGCCTGACGCAAACCGTCAGCGGCCACACCCAACTCCTGCATGACGGTCGCGCCCGCAACCTGCTCGAAGCCGTGCTCTGGCATGGCGGCGAGGCGTTGCCGGCGCAGCAGCAGGTGCTGTCTTTCAATGCCGAACAACGCGCCGCGTTGCTGGCATTCCTGAATTCTTTGTAAGAGGACACGGACATGTTCCGCCCCAAACTGTTGTTCACCAGCCTGGCCGCGCTCGCCCTCGGCGCCTGCTCGCCCCAGGACCCGCAGGCGGTGACCTCGGCGGCGATCGCCAAGCAGGTGATCCTGCCGACCTACAGCCGCTGGGTCGACGCCGACCGCCAACTGGCCATCAGCGCCCTGGCCTTCTGCGAAGGCAAGGAGAGCCTGGAAACCGCCCGCGCCGACTTCCTCCACGCGCAGAAAGCCTGGGCAGAATTGCAGCCGCTATTGATCGGGCCATTGGCCGAAGGCAATCGTTCCTGGCAGGTGCAGTTCTGGCCGGACAAGAAAAACCTGGTGGGTCGCCAGGTCGAGCAACTGGTCAGCGCCCAGCCGCAGATCGACGCCGACGCCCTGGCCAAATCCAGTGTCGTGGTCCAGGGCCTCTCGGCCTATGAATACATCCTCTACGACAGCAAGATCGATATGGCCGACAGCGCGCAGAAAGCCCGCTATTGTCCACTGCTGACGGCCATCGGCAAACGCCAGAAAGTCCTCGCCGAAGAGATCCTCTCACGCTGGGAAACCAGCGACGGCATGCTCGCGCAGATGAGCAAGTTCCCCAACCCGCGCTACGCCGACTCCCATGAGGCCATCGCCGATCTGCTGCGGGTTCAGGTCACTGCCCTCGACACCCTGAAGAAAAAGCTCGGCACGCCCATGGGCCGCCAGACCAAGGGCATTCCACAACCCTTCCAGGCCGATGCCTGGCGCAGCCAGTCGTCGCTGCCAGGCATGCGCGCCAGCCTGGCCGCCGCCCGGACCGTCTGGGTCGGGGTCGACAACAAGGGCTTGCGCAACCTGCTGCCGGCGCAGCAGAAACCGCTGGCGGACAAGATCGACGCCGCCTACGCCGCGTCCCTGAAGCTGTTCGACAGTACCCAGCGTTCCTTGACCGACCTGCTTGGCGACGATGCCGGACGCCAGCAGCTCAACGACCTCTACGACAGCCTCAACGTGGTCCACCGACTGCACGAAGGCGAGTTGGCCAAGGCGCTGGGTATCCAACTGGGCTTCAACGCCAACGACGGGGATTGATGATGTTGCGACGCCAGGCCCTGACCCTCGGTAGCCTGTTGCTCAGCGCGTTGACGCTGGGCGGCTGGAGCCTGTTCCGGCAAAAAGGCAAAAGCCCGCTGCTGCTTTCCGCCCGTGATGACAGCGATGGCCGGCACTATGCCGTGGGCTATCGGTTGGACGGCACGCAGGTCTTCGCCACCCAGGTCGGCCAGCGTTGCCATGACATCATCAACCACCCGACTCAGCCTTTGGCGCTGTTCGTAGCGCGACGTCCCGGCACCGAGAGTTATCTGATCGACCTGCGGGATGGTCGGCTGCTGCAGACCATCACTTCGCAGCCAAACCGGCACTTCTATGGGCATGCGGTGATTCACAAGAGCGGCGACTGGTTGTACGCCACCGAGAACGACACCACCGATCCGGGTCGTGGCCTGTTGGGTGTGTATCGTTTCGAAGGTGAACGCCTGGTTCACAGTGGCGAGATTTCGACCCATGGCATCGGCCCGCACCAGGTGTCGTGGATGCCTGACGGCGAAACCCTGATCGTCGCCAACGGCGGGATTCGCACCGAAGCGGAAAGCCGGGTGGAGATGAACCTCGATGCCATGGAGCCGAGCCTGGTGCTGATGCAACGCGACGGCACCCTGCTGAGCAAGGAAACCCTGCCC
>Ga0209888_1000289_pt1 | contig 28912 bp, 23 predicted proteins | sample OrgsoiDNA_201059_FD_185807 | JGI IMG/M metagenome (GOLD analysis project Ga0209888, IMG submission 185807) | Permafrost soil microbial communities from the Arctic, to analyse light accelerated degradation of dissolved organic matter (DOM) -... | ecosystem: Environmental > Terrestrial > Soil >...
CCCGGCGGCTCGTTCATCTGACCGTAAACCAGTGCCACTTTGTCCAGAACGTTGGAGTCCTTCATCTCGTGGTAGAAGTCGTTACCCTCACGAGTACGCTCACCCACACCGGCGAACACGGAATAACCGCTGTGCTCGATGGCGATGTTACGGATCAGTTCCATCATGTTTACGGTCTTGCCGACACCGGCACCACCGAACAGACCGACTTTACCGCCCTTGGCGAACGGGCAAACCAGGTCGATAACCTTGATGCCGGTTTCCAGCAGGTCGTTGCCGCCCGCTTGTTCCGCGAAGGATGGCGCAGGACGGTGAATGCCCCAGCGCTCTTCGGTATCGATCGGGCCAGCTTCGTCGATCGGGTTACCGAGGACGTCCATGATCCGGCCCAGGGTCGCTTTACCGACCGGTACGGAGATGGCAGCACCGGAGTCGATAACGTCCAGACCGCGCTTCAAGCCTTCGGTGGAGCCCATCGCAATGGTACGCACCACGCCGTCGCCCAGCTGCTGCTGAACTTCCAGGGTGGTTTCCGCGCCTTGTACTTTCAGCGCGTTGTAGATGCTCGGTACGCTGTCGCGTGGAAATTCCACGTCGATAACGGCGCCGATGATTTGAACGATACGTCCGCTACTCATAGCTGGATCCTCTGAATATTTGAACCGTTAAACCGCGGCAGCGCCGCCGACGATTTCCGAGATCTCTTGGGTGATCGCAGCCTGACGCGCCTTGTTGTAGATCAGCTGCAAATCGCTGATCAAATCACCGGCGTTGTCGGTAGCGTTCTTCATCGCGATCATCCGCGCAGCTTGTTCAGCCGCGTTGTTCTCGACCACCGCCTGGTAGACCTGCGACTCCACGTAACGCACCATCAGGCCGTCAAGCAGCTCTTTGGCGTCCGGTTCGTAGAGATAGTCCCAGTGGTGCTTGAGTTGCTGATCCGGGGTCGCCACCAGAGGAATCAACTGCTCCACTGTCGGCTGCTGGGTCATGGTGTTGATGAACTTGTTGGACACCACGGACAAGCGGTCAATACGGCCGTCCAGGTAGGCATCCAGCATCACCTTGACGCTGCCGATCAAATCGTTGATCGACGGCTCTTCACCCAGGTGGCTGATAGCGGCGACGACGTTACCGCCGAAGTTGCGGAAGAATGCCGCACCCTTGCTACCCACTACACACAGATCAATCTCGACGCCGTTTTCGCGGTTTACCGCCATGTCCTTGACCAGGGCCTTGAACAGGTTGGTGTTCAAGCCACCGCACAGACCACGGTCACTGCTCACCACGACATAACCCACGCGCTTGACGGCGCGGTCGATCATGAACGGGTGGCGGTATTCCGGGTTGGCGTTGGCCAGATGCCCAATTACCTGGCGGATACGCTCCGCATAAGGACGGCTAGCAGCCATGCGCATTTGTGCCTTGCGCATTTTGCTGACCGCCACTTTTTCCATGGCGCTGGTAATCTTTTGCGTGCTTTTGATGCTCGCAATCTTACTGCGAATCTCTTTTGCGCCTGCCATGTAACACCTATCAGGTTAGCAAGCGGGAGCCTTGCGGCTCCCGCTGCGGCTTACCAGGTTTGGGTGGCCTTGAACTTCTCGATACCAGCCTTCAGGCCAGCGTCGATCTCGTCATTGAAGTCACCCTTCACGTTGATCTTGGCCAACAAGTCGGCATGATCGCGGTTGAAGTAAGCAATCAGCGCTTGTTCGAAGCTACCGACCTTGGTGATTTCGACGTCAGTCAGGAACCCACGCTCAGCGGCATACAGCGACAGCGACATGTCGGCAATCGACATTGGCGCATATTGCTTCTGCTTCATCAGCTCGGTAACGCGCTGACCGTGTTCAAGTTGCTTGCGGGTCGCTTCGTCCAGGTCAGAAGCGAACTGGGCAAATGCCGCCAGTTCACGGTACTGAGCCAGGGCGGTACGGATACCACCGGACAGCTTCTTGATGATCTTGGTCTGAGCGGCACCACCTACGCGGGATACCGAAACACCGGCGTTCACTGCAGGACGGATCCCGGAGTTGAACATGGCCGATTCCAGGAAGATCTGACCGTCGGTGATGGAAATCACGTTGGTCGGAACGAACGCGGAAACGTCGCCAGCCTGGGTTTCGATGATCGGCAACGCGGTCAGGGAACCGGTCTTGCCAGTCACTGCGCCTTTGGTGAACTTCTCTACGTATTCTTCCGAAACGCGGGATGCGCGCTCCAGCAGACGGGAGTGGAGATAGAACACGTCGCCTGGGTAGGCTTCACGGCCTGGTGGACGGCGCAGCAGCAGGGAAATCTGGCGGTAAGCCACTGCTTGCTTGGACAGATCGTCATAAACGATCAGCGCGTCTTCACCGCGGTCGCGGAAGTATTCGCCCATGGTGCAACCGGAGTACGGTGCCAGGAACTGCAGCGCAGGAGATTCCGAAGCACTGGCAGCCACGATGATCGTGTTGGCCAGGGCGCCGTTTTCTTCCAGCTTGCGAACCACGTTGGCGATGGTCGATTGTTTCTGACCGATAGCCACGTAGACGCAGAAAATGCCGCTGTCTTTCTGGTTGATGATCGCGTCGATCGCCAGAGCGGTTTTACCGATCTGACGGTCACCGATGATCAGCTCACGCTGGCCACGGCCGACCGGGATCATGGCATCGACAGCCTTGTAGCCAGTCTGTACAGGCTGGTCTACCGACTTACGCCAGATCACGCCTGGAGCAACTTTCTCGACCGCGTCGGTCTCGGTGTTGTTCAGCGGACCTTTGCCATCAACTGGGTTACCCAGTGCGTCGACAACGCGACCCAGCAGTTCCTTACCGACCGGAACTTCGAGGATGCGGCCGGTGCACTTGGCGCTCATGCCTTCAGCCAGACTGGTGTAAGCGCCCAGTACCACGGCACCTACGGAGTCTTGCTCGAGGTTGAGGGCCATACCGTAGACGCCGCCCGGAAACTCGATCATCTCGCCGTACATGACGTCGGCCAGACCGTGAATCCGCACGATACCGTCAGACACGCTGACGACAGTGCCTTCGTTACGGGCTTGGGAGGTCACATCGAGCTTGTCGATGCGGCCCTTGATAATTTCACTTATTTCGGAAGGATTGAGTTGCTGCATTGCTCTGCTGCCCCTTCAAACTCAAGATTTCAATGCTTCGGCCAGGCTCGCGAGTTTGCCGCGAACCGAGCCATCGATAACCAGGTCGCCGGCGCGGATCACGACGCCACCAATCAGGGCGGCGTCCTCCGCAACTTGCAGGCGCACTTCCCGATTGAGTCGTGCACTGAGAACCTTGGCGAGTTTGTCTTGCTGTTCTTGGTTCAATGCAAAAGCACTGGTGACTTCCACGTCTACCGATTTCTCTTGTTCGGCCTTGTACAGGTCGAACAGAGCGGCGATCTCCGGCAACAGCAGGAGACGGTCGTTTTCAGCAACGACATGGATGAAATTCTGTGCCTTGACATCGAACTTGTCGCCACACACGTCAATGAACGTGGTGGCCTTTTCTGCGCTCGTCAGTCGCGGGGCCTTGAGCACGCGCTGCATGGTGTCGTCTTCCGACACCGCTGCTGCCAGGCCGAGCATGGCTGACCAATTGGCCAGTTGCTGGTGGGCCTGAGCGTGCTCGAAGGCCGCCTTAGCGTAAGGTCGGGCCAACGTGGTCAGTTCTGCCATGGTCGCCCTCGCTTAGATTTCAGTAGCCAGTTGGTTAACCAGCTCTGCGTGCGCGTTTTGATCGATTGTCTTGCCCAGGATCTTCCCGGCGCCATCGACTACCAGGCTACCCAGTTGGGTGCGCAGCGCGTCTTTGACACTGTTGAGTTCCTGTTCGATCTCGGCCAGAGCCTGAGCCTTCACACGGTCAGCTTCGACGCGAGCCTGTTCACGGGCCTCGTCGACGATCTGGTTACCGCGTTTCTTGGCTTGCTCAATGATTTCAGCTGCCTGAGCTTTCGCATCGCGCAGTTGATGACCCGCTTTCTCTTGGGCCAACTCCAGGTCGCGAGCTGCTCGGCTGGCAGCGTCCAGTCCATCCGCGATCTTCTTCTGACGTTCGTGCAGTGCCGCAATGACCGGAGGCCACACGAACTTCATGCAAAACAGTACAAAAATGAGGAACGCAACGGACTGGCCAATCAGGGTCGCATTAATGTTCACGCCAACACCTCGCTCGTTCGTTGTCCATCACACCAATCAACTCGAAATATCCGAGTGATCAGCCAGCGAGTTGACCAACGAAGGGGTTCGCGAAGGTGAAGAACAGAGCAATACCAACACCGATCATGGTCACGGCGTCGAGCAGACCGGCAACGATGAACATTTTGACTTGCAGCATTGGGACCATTTCTGGCTGACGCGCGGCGCCTTCCAGGAACTTGCCGCCCAGCAGGCCGAAACCAATTGCGGTACCCAGTGCGCCCAGGCCGATCAACAGTGCAACAGCGATAGCGGTTAGACCAACTACAGTTTCCATCTTTCCTCCCGACTTTTACGTCGTATGGTTTAGGTTTTTTTAATTTAAAGCGGTAAAACAAATCGTTTCGCGGCCCCTCTCGGGGCCACCCTGCGCCGTGGCGCCAGGGACATCAGAACCGCCGAGACGGCTCTTAATGGTTTTCTTCGTGTGCCATCGACAGGTAGACGATGGTCAGCATCATGAAGATGAACGCCTGCAGGGTGATGATCAGGATGTGGAACACTGCCCACGCCCATTGCAGCACCACGCCCAGGCCGCTGAGCCAGAGCAGGCCGCTGCCGAACATCACGGCGATCAGGATGAACACCAGCTCGCCGGCATACATGTTGCCGAACAGTCGCAGGGCCAACGAGATCGGCTTGGCGATCAGGGTGACGAATTCCAGCAGGAAGTTCACCGGGATCAGCAGGGCTTGCAGGAAGATGTTCTTGCTGCCAAACGGGTGCAGGGTCAGTTCGCCGATGAAACCGCCGAGGCCCTTGATCTTGATGCTGTAGAAAATGATCAGTGCGAAGACCGAGAAAGCCATGCCCAGGGTCGCGTTCGGGTCGGTGGTCGACACGGCGCGGAACGGGATGTGCTCGTCACCGGTGATCAGCATCGCCAGGTGTGGAATCCAGTCGACCGGGATCAGGTCGACGGCGTTCATCAGGAACACCCAGACGAAGATGGTCAGGGCCAGCGGTGCAATCACCGGGCTACGACCGTGGAAGCTGTCCTTCACGCTGCCGTCGACGAACTCGACCAGGACTTCAACGAAGTTCTGCAAGGCACCGGGTTGACCGGACGTGGCTTTTTTAGCCGCGAAGCGGAAAACCAGGATGAAGATCAGGCCCAATGCGACAGACCAGCCCAGAGTATCCAGGTGGAATGCCCAGAAGCCCATGGCCTTGGCCTCTGCTGCGGAATGGGCAAAGCCCCAGCCGCCAGTCGGTAGCTGACCGAAGGTCAGGTTCTGCAAGTGGTGCTGGATATAGCCCGAAGCGGTTGTTTCTGCTGACATGGTTGCCTCAAACGCCCTAAGGTCTCGAAAGTCTTGTTTTCATTAGCACGGGTGCGAACCAGCTGACCGACTGGGTCAGCACGAAGACACCGAAGACTGCTATCGGCGCCAATGGCTTCACACCTGCGAACGTCAGTGCAAACAGCACTGCCGTCAAAATCAATTTACCCGCCTCGCCGGCATAAAAAGACCGGACGATGGACTGGGCTGCTCGGGCGCCGGAAAACCGAAAGGCCCTGTGAGCAAAATACACATTGGGGAGCAAGGCTATCAGGCCTCCGCAGAGTCCTGAATATCCGGCAACGACACCGCGCCATTGCCAAAGCGCCAAAGCGGCCACCAGCAAAACAACAAACTGGGCCAACAAAACCGGAAATACCGCCAAGCGATGGAACGGCAACCTGTTTGGCCTGCGGGTTTCCATCACTCACGCTCCTCAAGGGTCGGCTGCCAACCATCAATAACTTGGCATAAATTGTGCCGACAAAATGCGCGCAGAGTATAGGGGCGGTTCAGCCCCTATTCAACTGCCGGGTAGTGATTTCCGACTGCACGCTACATGAGGAAATGTTTCAGCGGATGTGGGCGAGTACCCCTTGTAGTTCATCCAGGGAGTTATAGCGAATCACCAACTGACCTTTTCCTTTCTGACCGTGGCGAATCTGCACCGCAGAGCCCAGCCGCTCTGCCAGGCGCTGCTCGAGGCGACTGATGTCCGGGTCGACCTTGGCCGGCTCGACAGGCTCCTGTTTGCCGCTCAACCACTGGCGAACCAGTGCCTCGGTCTGGCGCACGGTGAGACCGCGTGCGACAACATGTCGCGCCCCTTCGACCTGCCGGTCATCCGGCAAACCGAGCAAGGCCCGGGCGTGACCCATTTCCAGGTCGCCGTGGGACAACATGGTCTTGATCACTTCCGGCAGCGCGATCAGGCGCAGCAGGTTGGCCACGGTCACGCGGGACTTGCCCACGGCTTCGGCGACCTGTTGCTGGGTCAGCTGGAACTCCTGCTGCAAGCGCTGCAGGGCCACGGCTTCCTCGATCGGATTGAGGTCTTCGCGCTGGATGTTCTCGATCAGTGCCATGGCGATGGCGGTTTCATCCGGCACATCGCGGACCATGGCCGGAATGGTTTCCTGCCCGGCCTGCTGGCTGGCACGCCAGCGGCGCTCACCGGCAATGATTTCAAAGCGACCGCCGCCGACGGGGCGCACCACAATCGGCTGCATCACGCCCTGGGCCTTGATCGATTGCGCCAGTTCTTCCAGTGCCTGTGGGTCCATGTCGCGGCGCGGCTGGTACTTGCCGCGCTGGATCAGGTCCAGCGGCAGATGCTGCAACTCTCGTTGATCGGCCTGGACGGCCTGTTCTTCCAGCGAACTGACAGTCGGACCACTCAGCAGTGCATCCAGTCCACGTCCGAGACCTCGTTTCTTGACGGCCATGGGGATTCCTTAAGTTGCCGGAGCTGCGGTGCGTGAAGGGCGGCGTTGACGACGAACCATCTCGCCCGCCAGGGCCAGGTAGGCCACGGCACCACGGGATTGTTTGTCGTATGCCAGCGCTGGCATGCCGTAGCTCGGAGCTTCGGCCAGACGGATGTTGCGCGGGATCACGGTGTCATACAGCTGATCACCGAAATGTTCCTTGAGTTGTGCGGAAACGTCGTTCATCAAACTCAGACGCGGGTCGTACATGGTCCGCAACAAGCCTTCGACTTTCAGCTCCGGGTTAAGCAACTCGGCAATGCGCTTGATGTTATCCACAAGGTCGCTGAGTCCTTCCAGGGCAAAGTATTCGCACTGCATGGGGATAATCACCCCATCGGCGGCCACCAGCGCATTGAGGGTCAGCATCGACAGCGACGGCGGGCAGTCGATAAGGATGAAGTCGTAATTCTCGCGAATCGGCGCCAAGGCGTTGCGCAGACGGCTTTCCTTCATCTGCATTTCCAACAGCACCACTTCGGCCGCCGTCAGGTCGCGGTTGGCCGGCAGCAGTTGATAACCGCCGTGTTCGGAGAAGTGCATGGCCTGGGCCAGGTCGCATTCGCCGATCAGCACATCGTAGATGGAGTTTTCCAGGCCGTGCTTATCCACACCGCTACCCATGGTGGCGTTGCCTTGTGGATCGAGGTCGATCAACAGCACCCGACGCTTGGTGGCGACCAGGGATGCTGCGAGGTTGATGCAGGTGGTGGTCTTGCCCACGCCACCTTTCTGGTTCGCTATCGCGAATACCTTAGCCATTCTTGCTTGTGTTCCCAATCATGCCGTGCGGCGCAGTATCAGCAGATGGCGTTGGCCTTGGCAACCGGGTACGGCCAAGGCGTGTTCGCTATCGAGGTGGAAGTCTGCCGGCAATGCTACCAGCTCATCGGCGGGATGGACGCCCTTCATTGCCAGCCAGCGTGTATCAGCGTCGCCGAGGTGGCGAGTCCAGCCGGTGAAGTTCTCCATGCTGCTGAAAGCCCGGGAAATGATCCCGCTGAACGGCTGCGGCGGCTGGAAGGCTTCGACCCGGCTGTGGATAACTTGCAGGTTATCCAGTTTGAGTTCGAGTTTGACCTGGGTCAGGAAGCGGGTTTTCTTGCCGTTGCTGTCCAGGCAGGTCACTTGTGAATCGGGAAACAGGATCGCCAGGGGTATCCCCGGCATCCCACCGCCGCTGCCGACATCGAGCCAGCGGCCGTTTTCGACGAAGGACATCACGCTCAGGCTGTCGAGCAGATGGCGCGAGACCATTTCGTCGGGATCACGGACGGCGGTGAGGTTGTAGGCCTGGTTCCATTTGATCAACAGGGCCAGATAACCCAGCAGCAAGGCGTGCTGGGTTTCACTCAACTCGATGCCGAGCTGGCGGGCACCTGTGGATAACTCTTCTGCGTGTTGCGAAGTAACCAACGAACTCAAGCGCTTTGCTCCAACTGACGGCCGGCGCCGCGTTTTTTCAGGTGAATCATCAACAGGGAAATCGCCGCCGGCGTCACACCGGGGATCCGCGAAGCCTGGCCCAGGGTCTCCGGACGGGTTGCGCTGAGCTTGCTCTGGATCTCCTTGGACAAACCGGAAATACCGGTGTACTCGATATCCACAGGCAGCTTGGTGTCTTCACTGGCGCGCAGACGAGCGATTTCGTCCTGCTGGCGATCGATGTAACCGGCGTATTTGGTCTTGATCTCGACCTGCTCGGCGACTTGCGGATCTTCGGCGCCCTGCCCGGTCACGGCGACCAGACCAGCGTAGTCGATTTCCGGACGGCTCAGCAGATTCAGCAAATTGTATTCGTGGGTCAGCGGCGTGCCGAACTTTTCGGCAATCGCATCGCCCTGTTCAGTGCCCGGACGGACCCAGGTGCTTTTCAGGCGCTGCTCTTCCAGCTCGATGCTTTCGCGTTTCTTGCAGAAAGCCGCCCAACGCACGTCATCCACCAGACCCAGCTCGCGACCTTTTTCGGTCAGGCGCAGATCGGCGTTGTCTTCGCGCAGGATCAAACGGTATTCGGCGCGGGAGGTGAACATCCGATACGGTTCCTGGGTACCCAGGGTAATCAGGTCGTCGACCAATACACCGATGTACGCCTCATCGCGACGCGGACACCAGCTGTCCTTGCCCTGGGCGCGCAATGCGGCGTTGGCCCCGGCGAGCAAACCTTGGGCGCCGGCTTCTTCGTAGCCGGTGGTGCCGTTGATCTGTCCGGCGAAGAACAAACCGCCGATAACCTTGGTTTCCAGGCTGTACTTCAGGTCACGGGGATCGAAGTAGTCGTATTCGATGGCATAACCGGGACGCACGATATGGGCGTTTTCCATGCCGCGGATCGATTGGACGATCTGCAACTGCACGTCGAACGGCAGGGATGTGGATATCCCGTTCGGGTACAGCTCGTGGGTGGTCAGGCCTTCGGGCTCGATAAAGACCTGGTGGCTTTCCTTGTCGGCAAAGCGGTGGATCTTGTCTTCGATCGACGGGCAATAACGCGGACCGATGCCTTCGATCACCCCGGAATACATCGGCGAACGATCGAGGTTCGCGGCAATGATTTCGTGGGTACGGGCGTTGGTGTGGGTAATCCAGCAACTGACCTGCCGTGGATGCTGCTCTTTCGAGCCCATGAACGACATCACCGGGATCGGTGTATCCCCAGGTTGTTCGGCCATCATCGAGAAATCCACGGAACGGCCATCAATGCGCGGCGGTGTACCGGTTTTCAGGCGGCCGACACGCAGTGGCAGCTCCCGCAGACGTTGGGCCAGGGCAATCGACGGTGGATCGCCGGCACGGCCGCCGGAATAGTTCTGCATTCCGATGTGGATAAGTCCACCGAGGAAGGTCCCGGTGGTCAAAACCACGGATTCGGCGAAGAAACGCAGGCCCATCTGGGTGACCACACCACGAACCTGGTCCTGCTCGACGATCAGGTCGTCAGCGGCCTGTTGAAATATCCACAGGTTCGGCTGGTTCTCCAGGATCTCGCGTACCGCAGCTTTGTACAGAACACGGTCGGCCTGGGCGCGGGTAGCGCGCACGGCTGGGCCTTTGCGGCTGTTCAAGACACGGAACTGGATGCCGCCTTTATCGGTGGCGATGGCCATCGCGCCGCCTAGGGCATCGATTTCCTTGACCAGATGGCTTTTGCCGATCCCGCCAATCGCGGGGTTGCAGCTCATGGCTCCGAGGGTTTCCACGTTATGCGTCAGCAGCAGGGTTTTTGCCCCCATGCGTGCGGACGCCAGTGCTGCCTCGGTACCGGCATGACCGCCGCCGATGACGATCACTTCAAAACGGGAAGGGAAATCCACCACGCACCTCGTGCCTGCTTCAAGTAGGTAATTAGGAATAGGGTCGGCCCACTTTTTTGAGCCAGGTCGTCAAGTATAGGGACTTCCCCCCTCCTAAAGAACCCTTTGCACAAAAATTAACCAGCTGTGGATGACTCATGGACAATAGAAATTAAAAAGAAAGAAATTTATAAGATCTTTGTTTTTATGTTTATTCTTAGTGAGCACCCTTTCTGTGGATAAGGTGCTACAGGCCTTATTTATCAATGTGTACAGAGATTCAAAAGTCTGTGGTCATGTGCTCGGGAGGGTTTGGGATAACCGGTCTAAGCCTGTGGATTAAACAGATGGTTATCCACAAGCGGGTTCATCCTCAGTTTTCAGGCCCTGTTATCAACCGAGCTGAGGCGTGGTTATTCACAGGGCTTAATCCACAGAAAAACGTCAGATGGAGCAAATCCCAGGCAGCCGGAAGCCGCCAAATGATCTGAAATCATCCGGCAGGCAAAGAAATGTGGGAGCGAGAGCGATCTTAGAGCGCCGTGGTACCTGACGTACCGGCATTCGATCTTGAGAACACAACGGAACCTGTAGGAGCTTGGCTTGCCGGCGAAGTTTTTAGCTGTCTCAAGGACGCTTTCGCGGACAAGCCCTGCTCCTACAAGGGATAAGGTTGCTGCTGGGAGGGTTATTTACCGATACAGAAGCTGGAAAAGATCCGGCCCAACAGGTCATCCGAGCTGAATGCGCCAGTAATTTCGCCGAGGAACTGTTGGGCATGGCGCAGATCCTCCGCCAACAGCTCGCCGGCACCCGCCAGGGTCAATTGTGCATGACCGTGCTCCAGGGCCGCGCTGGCATGCCGCAGGGCTTCCAGATGGCGGCGACGGGCGCTGAAGCTGCTCTCGGAGGTCTGTTCATAACCCATGCAGGCCTTGAGGTGTTCGCGCAACAGCTCCAACCCCTCGCCACCGACCTTGGCGCTCAAGCTGATGGTGACATGGCCATCCTCGCTGACCTCCATCGCCATGGCTTCGCCACTCAGGTCGGCCTTGTTACGAATCAAGGTCACTTTGGCGGGATCCGGCCGCTGCTCGAGGAATTCCGGCCACAGGGCAAAAGGATCCACAGCCTCCGGCGCCGTTGCATCCACTACCAGCAACACCCGATCGGCTTCGCCAATGGCCTTGAGCGCACGTTCCACGCCGATCTTTTCCACCTGGTCGTCGGTATCGCGCAAACCGGCAGTATCCACCACATGCAGGGGCATGCCGTCGATGTGGATATGTTCACGCAAAACATCACGGGTAGTGCCGGCAATCTCGGTGACAATCGCCGCCTCACGTCCGGCCAGGGCATTGAGCAGGCTGGATTTGCCGGCATTCGGCCGACCGGCAATCACCACGGTCATGCCGTCGCGCAACAAGGCACCCTGCCCGGCTTCACGCATCACTGTGGATAACTCGTTGCGCACTGCATCGAGCAAGGCCAGCACATGGCCGTCGGCGAGGAAGTCGATTTCTTCCTCGGGAAAGTCGATGGCCGCTTCCACATAGATCCGCAGGCCGATGAGTTGCTCGGTGAGGTTATGCACACGCATGGAAAACGCGCCTTGCAACGAACGCAGGGCATTGCGAGCTGCCTGTGCGGAGCTGGCCTCGATCAGATCGGCAATCGCCTCGGCCTGGGCCAGGTCGAGTTTGTCGTTGAGGAACGCCCGCTCGCTGAATTCACCCGGCCGCGCCAGTCGACAACCCAGTTGCAGGCACCGTTGCAGCAGCATATCGAGGACCACCGGACCGCCGTGGCCCTGCAGCTCGAGCACATCTTCGCCGGTGAAGGAATTCGGCCCCGGGAAATACAGCGCGATGCCTTCATCGAGCACATCCCCGCTGCCATCCAGGAACGGACCGTAATGGGCATAACGTGGTTTCAACTCGCGCCCGGCGATGGCCAGCGCTGCGGCGTGCGCCAAAGGCCCGGAAATTCGGACGATACCGACCCCACCACGGCCCTGGGCAGTGGCAACGGCGGCGATGGTTTCCCGAGGAATGCTCATGACGCGGGTCTCAACGCTAAGAAATGGCAGATAGCAAAACGCCCCACTAGGGGGCGTTTTGAGTGGTTATCCACAGAGTAGGTTACGCAGTGGCTTTCTTGGTAGCCGCTTCGATCTTACGTGTGATGTACCACTGTTGGGTGATGGACAGGCAGTTGTTCACAACCCAGTACAGCACCAGACCTGCAGGGAACCACAGGAAGAAGAAGGTGAAGATGATTGGCATCAGCTTCATGACCTTGGCCTGCATCGGATCCGGCGGAGTCGGGTTCAGACGCTGCTGGATAAACATGGTTGCGCCCATGATGATCGGCAGGATGAAGAACGGATCCTTGATCGACAGGTCGGTAATCCACAGGATGAACGGGGCCTGGCGCATTTCAACGCTTTCCAACAACACCCAGTACAGGGAAAGGAAAACCGGCATCTGCACCAGGATCGGCAAGCAGCCGCCCAGTGGATTGATCTTCTCTTTCTTGTACAGCTCCATCATGGCTTGCGACATTTTCTGCCGATCATCGCCATGTTGCTCTTTCAGTGCTGCCAGTTTCGGTGCCACGGCACGCATGCGCGCCATCGATTTGTAGCTGGCCGCCGACAATGGGAAGAACAGACCCTTGATCAGCATGGTCAGAACGATGATCGAGAAGCCCCAGTTACCCAACAGGCTGTGGATATGTTGCAGCAACCAGAAGATCGGTTGGGCGATAAACCACAGCATGCCGTAGTCGACCGTCAGTTCCAGACCTGGGGACAACTGTTTCAGCACGGCCTGGCTTTTCGGGCCGGCGTACAGAATGGCGCTGGTCTCGGTTTTCTGGCCAGGTGCCAGGGTCAGCGAAGGACCGGTGTAGCCAATGATGTAGTTGCCTTGGCTATCCTTGCGCGTGCTCACGACATTGCTGTCGCCCTTGGCCGGAATCCAGGCGGTCACGAAGTAGTGTTGCAACCAGGCAACCCAGCCACCTTGAACGGTTTCCTTCAACTGGGCCTTGTCGATATCTTTCATCGACACTTTCTTGTACGGCTCGGTACTTGTCCCCAGCGCGGCGCCCAGGTAAGTCGCGGTACCGGTGGCGGTACTGGACGATGGATCGGTACTGGCATCACGTTTCAGCTGGGCGAACATCGCACCCGACCAGGTCTGGGCGCTTTCGTTGTCGATCAGATAAGACACGGTGATGTCATACAGGCCGCGTTTCAGGGTGAAACGCTTGATGTAATTGACGCCGTTCTCGCTGAATTTCAGGTCGACGACCAGTTGGTCCTGACCATCGGCCAGTTGATAACTTTTCTGTGCCGAAGCATACAGCGGGCGACCGGCCGAACTCGCGTCGGGGCCATTGGTACCGATCAGGCCGCTCTGGGCCAGGTAGGTACGCTCGCCACCGTTGTCGAACAACTGGAAAGGAATTTCCGGATGGTCCTGACGACGTGGATAAAGCGGCAGCTTCAGCTGGGCAACATCCCCACCTTTTGGATCGATAGCCAGGTCGAGCACATCCGTTTTGATATGGATGAGGTCGTTGCTGACAGCCACCGGTGCTTCAACAGGTGCACTGGTGTCATTGGCTGCACGTGGAATGTCATCACTGGCGCTTGTTTTGTTACCAGATACCGAATCCGGCAAGCCGGGAACGGTGGTGCTGGAAGCGACATTCTGGGTCGGCAGGGCAGCTTGACCGTAGTCCTGGTTCCATTTCAGGACCCCGACATAGGTCACGATTGCCAGGGCGACGATCAGGATCGTGCGTTTGATATCCATGATTACTCGGCCATCGAAGAAGAACGGGAGGTAGGGATTGGTGGAACCGGGTCATAACCACCGGCATTCCACGGATGACAGCGACCTAAGCGACGAACGGTCAGCCAGCCACCGCGCAGGAGTCCATGAGTTTCGATGGCTTCATACGCGTAGCAAGAACAACTGGGGTAGAAACGACAGTGATTGGCCATCAAGGGACTGATGGCATAGCGATAAAACTGGATCGGAACGAGGGCCAGTTTACGCATCTGGGCTGTCTACCCCCACAGTTTCGGTTTTGACTACAGGTACCGCTGGCGCCGTACGGGCCAGGCGTTTCCAGAGTTTGCCGAAATGCTGGATCAATTCAGGGTTTTCGATATCGCCCAGACCTTTGCGCGCGACGATAACGATGTCCCAGCCGACCAGTGAATCCTGGTGCAGTCGGAACGACTCGCGCATCAGACGTTTCAGGCGATTGCGCTCAACGGAGAGCTTGACGCTCTTTTTACCGATAACCAGCCCCAGACGGGGATGATCCAGATCGTTGTTGCGCGCAAGGAGCAGGAGATTTTTCCCCGGAACCTTGCCGGTGGGGGAGTCAAAGACTGCCTTGAAATGCCGAGGAGTAAGCAGACGCTTTTCCCGACTGAAGTCCTGACTCACCACCCGCGCCGGATTATCAAACTGCCAGACGAGCACGGCCTTTGGCGCGGCGACGCGACAGGACGGCACGACCGTTTTTGGTAGCCATGCGAGCACGGAAGCCGTGGGTGCGGGCGCGTTTGATAGTGCTGGGTTGGAAAGTACGTTTCATGGCGTTGCTACCTGGTTCGTCACAACGGGCCGGAATGGCCCCCGTTTTAAGAGACCGGGGATTCTAGAGAAAGCAAGCCCGCAGGTCAATTTCCAACCAGCTTTTACTTCATATAGATATTCGGCCCGATCTGGCTGGCACCCACCATGACCTAGATATAAGAATAAAGAAGGGAATTATTTAAAGCTTTTCTGTAAAGCTTATAGAAGCTTAGGAAGCCATTATCTGTGGATAAGTACCTTGAGGCCATGAAACACCTACTGTACAGAGGATGACAACTGGGTGGGTAAGCGGTGCTCCGCCTGTGCCGCGCTGTCGGATAAGCTGTGGGTGGAATGCCATGTTATCCACAGGCCAGTTACCCACAGACTTTCGCCCCCACTTGTGCAACGCCCTCAGGGGCGGTTATCCACAGAGCTTATGCACATACCATTGGTCGCTTTGTCCACCGATAAGCGGTTGATTCTTCAGGTTGTCCCTGCAACCTACATGTGGATAAGTGCTCGGCCTGCCGGTACAATGGCCGCTTGTTTTTGCCTCACCGGCTTTCAACTTAGGGGATATCCGTGTCAGTGGAACTTTGGCAGCAGTGCGTGGAGCTTCTGCGTGATGAGCTGCCTGCCCAGCAATTCAACACCTGGATCCGTCCACTACAGGTCGAAGCCGAAGGCGACGAGTTGCGTGTCTATGCACCGAACCGTTTTGTGCTCGACTGGGTCAACGAAAAGTACCTGGGACGTTTGCTCGAACTGTTGAACGAGCATGGCAACGGTCTGGCGCCTGCGCTTTCCTTATTAATAGGTAGCAAGCGCAGTTCCGCTCCGCGTGCCGCGCCCAATGCCCCGTTGGCCGCCGCCGCTTCCCAGGCCATGGCCGCCAGTGCTCCGGCGCCGGCCGCCGTAGCCCCAGTGGCACATGCTCAGCCGGCACCGACCCCGAAGACGGCGGTCGAGGTCAGCCAGGAACCTTCGCGTGACAGCTTCGACCCGATGGCCGGCGCCAGTTCGCAACAGGCCCCGGTGCGCGCCGAGCAACGCACTGTCCAGGTAGAAGGCGCGCTCAAGCACACCAGCTACCTGAACCGCACCTTTACCTTCGAGAACTTCGTCGAAGGTAAGTCCAACCAATTGGCCCGGGCCGCGGCCTGGCAGGTGGCGGACAACCCCAAGCACGGCTACAACCCGCTCTTCCTTTATGGCGGCGTCGGCCTGGGTAAGACCCACTTGATGCACGCTGTGGGTAACCACCTATTAAAGAAGAACCCGAATGCCAAGGTGGTCTATCTTCATTCGGAGCGTTTCGTCGCGGACATGGTCAAGGCCTTGCAGCTCAACGCCATCAACGAGTTCAAGCGCTTCTACCGTTCGGTGGACGCCTTGCTGATCGACGATATTCAATTCTTCGCCCGCAAGGAACGGTCCCAGGAAGAGTTTTTCCACACCTTCAACGCCTTGCTTGAAGGCGGTCAGCAAGTGATCCTGACCAGCGACCGTTATCCGAAAGAGATCGAAGGCCTCGAAGAGCGCCTGAAGTCACGCTTTGGCTGGGGCCTGACCGTGGCGGTCGAACCGCCGGAGCTGGAAACCCGGGTCGCGATCCTGATGAAGAAGGCCGACCAGGCGAAAGTCGACCTGCCCCATGACGCGGCGTTCTTCATTGCCCAACGTATTCGTTCCAACGTCCGTGAACTCGAAGGCGCACTGAAGCGGGTGATCGCTCACTCGCACTTCATGGGCCGTGATATCACCATCGAGCTGATCCGCGAATCGCTGAAAGACCTGCTGGCGCTGCAAGACAAGCTGGTGTCTGTGGATAACATTCAGCGCACGGTGGCCGAGTACTACAAGATCAAGATTTCCGACCTGCTGTCCAAGCGCCGTTCGCGCTCGGTGGCACGTCCACGTCAGGTCGCCATGGCCTTGTCCAAGGAACTCACCAACCACAGCTTGCCTGAAATTGGTGATGTCTTCGGCGGGCGCGACCATACTACGGTCTTGCATGCATGCCGCAAGATCAACGAACTTAAGGAATCCGACGCGGACATCCGCGAGGACTACAAGAACCTGCTGCGAACACTGACCACTTGATGACACCAGCGCAGCTTATTAAGGCAAGGGACTAGACCATGCATTTCACTATTCAACGCGAAGCCCTGTTGAAACCCCTGCAACTGGTCGCAGGCGTCGTCGAGCGCCGCCAGACCTTGCCGGTGCTCTCCAATGTGTTGCTGGTCGTCGAAGGCCAGCAACTGTCGCTGACCGGTACCGACCTGGAAGTCGAGCTGGTCGGTCGCGTCCAACTCGAAGAGCCAGCGGAACCGGGTGAAATCACCGTGCCGGCGCGCAAGCTGATGGACATCTGCAAGAGCCTGCCCAACGACGCCCTGATCGATATCAAGGTCGACGAGCAGAAGCTGGTGGTGAAAGCCGGTCGTAGCCGCTTCACCCTGTCCACCTTGCCAGCGAACGATTTCCCGACAGTGGAAGAAGGCCCTGGCTCGCTGACCTGCCAGCTCGCCCAGAGCAAGCTGCGTCGCTTGATCGAGCGCACCAGCTTCGCCATGGCCCAGCAGGACGTGCGTTACTACCTCAACGGCATGCTGCTGGAAGTGTCGGCCGGTATCATCCGCGCCGTGGCCACCGACGGTCACCGTCTGGCCATGTGCTCGATGCAGGCCGATATCGGTCAGCCGGATCGCCACCAGGTGATCGTGCCACGCAAAGGTATTCTCGAATTGGCCCGCCTGCTGACCGAGCCGGAAGGCAACGTGAGTATCGTCCTCGGTCAGCACCACATTCGTGCGACCACCGGTGAGTTCACCTTCACCTCCAAGCTGGTGGACGGCAAGTTCCCGGACTACGAGCGTGTCCTGCCAAAAGGTGGTGACAAGCTGGTCCTTGGCGATCGCCAGGCACTGCGTGAAGCCTTCAGCCGTACCGCGATTCTGTCCAACGAGAAGTACCGCGGTATCCGTCTGCAACTGGCCAGCGGTCAGTTGAAGATCCAGGCCAACAACCCTGAGCAGGAAGAAGCGGAAGAAGAAATCAGCGTCGACTACAACGGTGGCTCGCTGGAAATCGGCTTCAACGTCAGCTACCTGCTGGACGTGCTGGGCGTGATGACCACCGAGCAGGTGCGTCTGATCCTCTCCGACTCCAACAGCAGCGCGTTGGTGCAGGAGTCCGACAACGACGACTCCGCCTACGTCGTCATGCCGATGCGCCTGTAACGGTGTCGCGCCTGCCCATGTCCAGCCAACGCTAGATGTCCCTCAGTCGTGTTTCGGTCACCGCGGTGCGTAACCTGCAGCCGGTGACCTTCTCCCCCTCCCCGCGTATCAATATCCTTTACGGCGCCAACGGCAGCGGAAAAACCAGCGTGCTCGAAGCGCTGCATCTGCTCGGGCTCGCGCGCTCGTTTCGCAGTACCCGTCTGCTCCCGGTCATCCAATACGAGCAACTCGCCTGCACGGTCTTCGGTCAGGTGGAGTTGGCCGAGGGTGGGCACAGCGCGTTGGGGATATCACGGGATCGCCAGGGTGAATTCCAGATCCGCATCGATGGGCAGAACGCCAAGAGCGCGGCGCAACTGGCGGAAATCCTGCCGCTGCAACTGATCAACCCGGACAGCTTCCGCCTGCTCGAAGGAGCCCCTAAGATCCGCCGCCAGTTCCTCGACTGGGGTGTGTTCCACGTGGAACCTCGTTTCATGTCGACCTGGCAGCGCTTGCAGAAGGCCCTGCGGCAGCGGAACTCATGGCTGCGGCATGGTACACTTGACGCCGCTTCGCAAGCGGCCTGGGACCGGGAACTGTGCCTGGCCAGCGCCGAAATCGATGAATACCGCCGCGCTTACATCAAAGCCTTGAAACCAGTCTTTGAGCAAACCTTGAGCGAGCTAGTCGAACTCGAGGGCTTAACGCTGAGCTATTACCGTGGTTGGGACAAAGAGAAGGAACTGAGCGCCGTGCTCGCCTCTTCCCTGCACCGGGACCAGCAAATGGGTCACACCCAAGCCGGACCACAGCGAGCTGATTTGCGTCTTCGATTGGGCGCACACAATGCCGCGGACATCTTGTCCCGGGGTCAGCAGAAACTGGTGGTCTGTGCCTTGCGCATTGCTCAGGGGCACCTGGTCAGTCAGGCCCGGCGCGGTCAGTGTATTTATCTGGTGGATGACCTGCCGTCCGAGCTGGACGAGCAACACCGTCGTGCACTCTGCCGCTTGCTGGAAGACTTACGCTGCCAGGTGTTTATCACCTGTGTAGACCACGAATTATTGAGGGAAGGCTGGCAGACGGAAACGCCAGTCGCTTTGTTCCACGTGGAACAAGGCTGTATCACCCAGACCCACGACCATCGGGAGTGAAGGCATGAGCGAAGAAAATACGTACGACTCGACCAGCATCAAGGTGCTGAAAGGTTTGGATGCCGTACGCAAACGTCCCGGTATGTACATTGGCGACACCGATGATGGTAGCGGTCTGCACCACATGGTGTTCGAGGTGGTCGACAACTCCATCGACGAAGCCCTCGCCGGCCATTGCGACGAAATCAGCATCATCATCCACCCGGATGAGTCCATCACCGTGCGCGACAACGGTCGCGGTATTCCGGTAGACGTGCACAAGGAAGAAGGCGTTTCCGCGGCCGAGGTCATCATGACCGTGCTGCACGCCGGCGGTAAGTTCGACGACAACTCCTATAAAGTCTCCGGCGGTTTGCACGGTGTGGGTGTGTCGGTAGTGAACGCCCTGTCCGAATTGCTGGTGCTGACCGTGCGTCGCAGCGGCAAGATCTGGGAACAGACCTATGTCCACGGTGTGCCGCAGGAACCGATGAGAACCGTCGGCGACAGCGAAACCACCGGTACCGAGATTCACTTCAAGGCCTCCGCCGAAACCTTCAAGAACATCCACTTCAGCTGGGACATCCTGGCCAAGCGGATTCGTGAACTGTCCTTCCTCAACTCCGGTGTCGGCATCGTCCTCAAGGACGAGCGCAGCGGCAAGGAAGAGCTGTTCAAGTACGAAGGCGGCTTGCGCGCATTCGTTGAATACCTGAACACCAACAAGACCCCGGTCAACCAGGTGTTCCACTTCAACGTCCAGCGTGAAGACGGCATCGGCGTGGAAATCGCCCTGCAGTGGAACGACAGCTTCAACGAGAACCTGTTGTGCTTCACCAACAACATTCCGCAGCGCGACGGCGGTACTCACCTGGTGGGTTTCCGTTCCGCACTGACCCGTAACCTGAACACCTACATCGAAGCGGAAGGCCTGGCGAAGAAGCACAAGGTCGCCACTACCGGTGACGATGCCCGTGAAGGCCTGACCGCGATCATTTCGGTCAAGGTGCCGGATCCGAAGTTCAGCTCCCAGACCAAGGACAAGCTGGTCTCTTCCGAAGTGAAGACTGCGGTCGAACAGGAAATGGGCAAGTACTTCTCGGACTTCCTGCTGGAAAACCCGAACGAAGCCAAGCTGGTGGTCGGCAAGATGATCGACGCCGCCCGTGCCCGTGAAGCGGCGCGTAAAGCCCGTGAGATGACCCGTCGTAAAGGTGCGCTGGATATCGCCGGCCTGCCGGGCAAACTGGCGGACTGCCAGGAAAAAGACCCTGCCCTTTCCGAACTGTACCTGGTGGAAGGTGACTCTGCTGGCGGTTCCGCCAAGCAGGGGCGTAACCGTCGCACCCAGGCGATCCTGCCGTTGAAGGGCAAGATCCTCAACGTGGAAAAAGCCCGTTTCGACAAGATGATCTCGTCCCAGGAAGTGGGCACGCTGATCACCGCGTTGGGTTGCGGTATCGGCCGCGACGAGTACAACATCGAGAAGCTGCGCTACCACAACATCATCATCATGACCGATGCCGACGTCGACGGTTCGCACATCCGTACCCTGCTGCTGACCTTCTTCTTCCGTCAGTTGCCGGAGCTGATCGAGCGTGGCTACATCTACATCGCCCAGCCGCCGTTGTACAAGGTGAAGAAAGGCAAGCAAGAGCAATACATCAAAGACGACGACGCCATGGAAGAGTACATGACGCAGTCGGCCCTGGAAGATGCGAGCCTGCACCTGAACGAAGACGCACCGGGTATTTCCGGTGAGGCGCTGGAACGTCTGGTGAATGACTTCCGCATGGTGATGAAGACCCTCAAGCGTCTGTCGCGCCTGTACCCACAGGAACTGACCGAGCACTTCATCTACCTGCCGGCGGTGAGCCTGGAGCAGTTGGGCGATCACGCGGCGATGCAGGAATGGCTGGCCAAGTACGAAGTACGCCTGCGTCTGAACGAGAAGTCCGGCCTGGTCTACAAAGCCAGCCTGCGTGAAGACCGTGAACGTAACGTCTGGCTGCCGGAGGTCGAACTGATTTCCCACGGCCTGTCCAACTACGTCACCTTCAACCGCGACTTCTTCGGCAGCAACGACTACAAGACCGTTGTGACCCTGGGCGCGCAGTTGAGCACCTTGCTCGATGACGGCGCCTACATCCAGCGTGGCGAACGCAAGAAAGCCGTGACCGAGTTCAAGGAAGCCCTGGACTGGTTGATGGCCGAAAGCACCAAGCGCCACACTATCCAGCGATACAAAGGGCTGGGTGAGATGAACCCGGACCAGTTGTGGGAAACCACCATGGACCCAGCGGTTCGCCGGATGCTGAAAGTGACGATCGAAGACGCCGTCGGTGCGGACCAGATCTTCAACACGCTGATGGGCGATGCGGTAGAGCCACGTCGTGACTTTATCGAGAGCAATGCGTTGGCGGTGTCGAACCTGGATTTCTGATGGTTTGATGTTGCGCAATACAGAAGGCCAACGCTTAGCGTTGGCCTTTTTTTATGTGTTCTCCCCTTCGCGATTTAAAACCAGATTCCCCCTCCAATATTCTACAAGCCCGTCTACACTCAGAGATCTGTACCCAATAGATGGCATTGTGCCGCATCCGGAAATTGAAAGGTTTTACGACTATCCGACGGCTGACCCTGCGCCACGCTCAAGCTGGCCTGGGTCTCGGCGGATAGCCTTGTTATGCAGTGGAGCTCTGTTCAACTGATTCAGGGAGGAACCTATGTCGTCATCCGGCAACCTGCAGCTACCGCAGCCAGCTCCTCAGGCGAGCGCTTTTTTCTGGATACCCCTAATCCCCGCCGCCTTTGGCGCATGCGTGTTGCTGTTGAGCGACTGGCGTCCTGCCAACCTGGCCTGGTCGGCATGCCTGCTGGTGGTAGGTGGCCTCGCCGGACTTCTGAACCAGCGTCATTACCGGCAACTGTCAGCCCAGATCCTGAGTGACGCCCAAGCTGCCCTGGTCACCACTGACACGGCGCCCACCGGTGGTCTGGAGGCGGTCTGCCTCGAAGCCATCCCCATCTGGTCCCGGCAAATCGAAAGCTCTCGCACCGAGACCGAAACCGCCATCATTGAACTGACCAGCCGTTTCAGCGCCATCGCCGAACATTTGCAACAGACTGTTGATAACTCCCAGGCGACGGCGGGCGATCTGGCCGACCACAACCAGGGCAGTGCACTGGAGGTCTTGGCTCAGAGCGATGCCGAGTTGCTGCATGTGATCGAGTCGCTCAAAACCATTCAGAAAAGCCGTGACGAGATGCTGGTACAGGTCCGCAACCTCACCGGCTACACCGGCGAACTGCGGGCCATGGCCGGTGAGGTGGCGGCCATCGCCCAGCAGACCAACCTGCTGGCACTCAACGCCGCCATTGAAGCCGCCCGCGCCGGGGAAGCCGGGCGTGGTTTTGCCGTGGTGGCCGATGCGGTGCGGACCCTCTCCAGCCAATCCAGTGAAACCGGGCAGAAAATGTCCGCCAAGGTCGACATCATCAACAACGCCATCACCCACCTGGTGGAGGCCGCCGCCAGCAGTACCGATCATGACAAGGATTCGGTGGCCGAGTCGGAAGCCAGCATCCAGGGCGTCCTTGAACGCTTCAAGAGCATCACCGGCCAACTCTCCGAATCCGCGGCCCTGCTGCAACGCGAAGGCCTGGGGATTCGCGATGAAGTCACCGAAGTGCTGGTCAACCTGCAATTCCAGGATCGGGTCAGCCAGATCCTCGCCCAGGTCCGCAACAACATGGAGGCCTTGCTTCGTCACTTGCGCGAAGCCCAAGTGCCGGGCTCCACGGTGGTGGTCGACGCTCCCGCGTGGCTCGCGGAAATGGAGCTGACCTACGCCACCGATGAACAGCGGCGCAATCACCGCACGGGCAAGGTCAATGTCAATAAGCCCACGAGTCCCCAGGAAATCACCTTCTTTTAGGAGCCGGTCATGGCAAAGAATGTAATGGTGGTCGACGATTCAAGCAGTGTTCGCCAGGTAGTCAGCATCGCGCTCAAAAGCGCGGGATACGACGTGATCGAAGCCAGCGACGGCAAGGACGCGCTGGGCAAGCTGACCGGGCAGAAAATTCACCTGATCATCAGCGACGTGAACATGCCGAACATGGATGGCATCACTTTCGTCAAGGAAGTGAAAAAGCTGCCCAGCTACAAATTCACCCCGATCATCATGCTCACCACCGAGTCCCAGGAAAGCAAGAAACAGGAAGGACAGGCCGCCGGCGCACGGGCCTGGGTGGTCAAGCCGTTCCAGCCGGCGCAGATGCTCGCCGCCGTATCCAAGCTGATCCTGCCCTGAGCCCGGGCACTACCAGGACCGGGCAAACAGGGAGATTCGCGCATGCCGATCATTTGCCAAGCAGACACTTCAACCCCGCACCTGGGGATCGAAGGCGAAATGACCATCTACACCGCCGCGGAACTCTATGGGGAACTGGCGCCGTTTCTGACGCTGGGCAGCCCCCTGGAGATCGACCTCTCGCAGGTCACTGAAATCGATGGTGCGGGTCTGCAACTGTTGATGCTCGCCAAGCGCGAAACCTTGCGCACGGGGGTTGCGCTGCAACTGAGCGGACACAGCCCGGCAGTGCTTGAGGTGTTCGAACTGTGTGACCTGGGCGGGACGCTGGGCCAGCCGTGATCCAGGGCTACAAGCTTCCCGTGGTTCTCTGACCCCGGGGCGATAAAAGGGACTCTATCGTGACCATCAATCTCGACCAGGCACAACAGACCTTCATCGTCGAAGCACGCGAGCTGCTCCAGGACATGGAGTCGTCGTTGCTGCACCTGGAGTCCGAACCCGATGACAACGACGCCATCGGTGCGATCTTCCGCGCGGCGCACACCATCAAGGGCTCTGCCGGACTGTTCGGCTTGAGCCCCATCGTCGGTTTTACCCATATCGTCGAAGACGTGCTCGATCGCCTGCGCGAGGGCGCCATCCAGGTCGATGGCGAGTTGATCGCCCTGCTGCTCAAAAGCGCCGACCATATGCTGGAGCTGGTTGAAGTCGTGGCCAGTGCCGGCGAGGCGTTGAGCGACATCGCCCTGGAGCGGGACGCGGCGTTGCGCCAGGGATTGCAGAACTACCAGGCCGTACGGGTGGCTTCTGTTGTGCCGGCCTTGCTCGATATCCCCATGGCCCAGCCGGTACCTGGCCAGGACTCGGTCGGTTCCGGCTATTGGCATATTTCCCTGCGATTCGGGGCCGATGTGTTCCGCAATGGCATGGATCCCCTGTCCTTTCTTCGCTACCTGAATACCCTGGGCGAGATCGTCCATGTGGTCACCCTCGCCGATACCCTGCCCGCCCTGGAGCAGTTCGACGCCGAGAGTTGCCACCTGGGGTTCGAGATCGACCTGGATTCCGACGCCAGCCGCGAAACCATTGCCGAAGCCTTCGATTTCGTCCGTGACGACTGTCAGATCCATATCCTGGCGCCCCACAGTCGCATGGAAGAGTACCTGCGACTCATCACTGCGCTGCCCGAAGAGCCGGCACGACTGGGGGAAATCCTGACCCGATGTGGCGCCCTGACGGCCAAGGAGCTGGAAGACGGTTTACGCGCCCAGCGCGAGCAGGCTGAATCGGCCGGGACGCCAGCCATGCCACTGGGAGAAATCCTGATTGAGCAGCGTGTGGTCGAATCGGCCGTGGTGCAGTCCGCGCTGGAAAAGCAGGGCCGCCACCGCGAGCCCCAGGCTACGGCCAGCGAAGCCCGGTTTGTCCGGGTCAATGCCGACAAGCTGGACGAGTTGATCAACCTGGTGGGCGAACTGGTGATCGCCAGCGCCGGGGCCAGTCTGTTGGCGCGCGGTAGCGCCAACGGGCCGTTGCAGGAGTCCACCTCGGTGGTGTCGGGCCTGGTGGAGGAAATCCTCGACGGCGCGCTGCACCTGCGGATGATCCCCATCGGCGACACCTTCAACCGTTTTCGCCGTGTGGTCCGGGATGTCAGCCAGGAACTGGGCAAGGACATCGAACTGCTGATCAGCGGTGCCGACACCGAGCTGGACAAGACCGTGGTGGAAAAAATCGGTGACCCGTTGATGCACCTGTTGCGTAACGCGATGGACCACGGCATCGAATCCCCATCGGTCCGCGAGGCCGCCGGCAAGCCCGCCAAAGGCCGGTTGCAGCTCAACGCCTTTCACGACTCGGGCAGCATCGTCCTGGAAATCGCCGACGACGGTGCCGGGCTGAACCGCGACCGGATTCTGCAAAAGGCCGTCGAGCGCGGCCTGGTGCCTGCCGGGGCGAACCTGACGGACCAGGAAATCTACAACCTGATTTTCGAAGCGGGATTTTCCACCGCCGAGGCGGTGACCAACCTCTCCGGGCGCGGCGTGGGCATGGATGTGGTCAAGCGCAACATCACCCTGCTGCGCGGTACGGTGGATCTGGATAGCCAGCCCGGCCAAGGCACGATCATCCGTATCCGCCTGCCGTTGACCCTGGCGATCATCAACGGATTCCTGGTGGGCATCGGCCAGATCCACTACGTGGTGCCGCTGGAAATGGTCCAGGAATGCATCGAACTGGATACCCGGCAGCGTCAGGAGATGTCGGGGGACAACTACCTGGACCTGCGCGGTGAAGTCCTGCCGCTGGTGCGTCTACGGGATCACTTCGGTCATGCGGGGCATAACGTGCGCCGCGAGAACGTGGTGGTGGTGCGTTGCGCCGAGCAAAAAGCCGGGCTGGTGGTCGATGACCTGCTGGGGGAGTTCCAGACCGTCATCAAACCCCTCGGCAAGCTGTTCAATGCGCTGCGCGGCATCAGTGGTTCAACCATCCTGGGCAGCGGTGAGGTTGCGCTGATTCTTGATGTTCCGGCGTTACTGGGGGAGCTGGTCCAGCGTGAAACCCGGCAGGCCGCTGTTTATTCCTTGACCGATAGCAAACCTGGCAACTCTGCCAACCACACCGCACATGGAGGGGCTCTTCAATGAAATGGTTCTACGATCTGAGAATAGCAACCAAGCTCATCGCTTCGTTTCTGCTGGTGTTGGTCCTGATGGCGCTGATGGGAGCATTTGCTGTCATTCAACTGGGCCAGGTCAACCAGACGGCCACCGACATGCGCGACAACTGGCTGCCTTCCGTACGCCTGTCCTCGGGGATTCGGTTTTTTGTCGCCAACTATCGGATCAAGGAGATTCGTTATCTGCTGGCCGAAGATTCGACGGAGCGGGCTCAGTATGAACAGGAGACTACCGATGCCCGCAAGGAGGTTGAAACCCGCATTGTCCGTTATGAGAAGGACGGCCTGATCTCCGGCCCTGCGGAACAAGCGCTGTTCGATACGTTCAAGAACGACTGGGAGACCTATCTGGCCAGCAGCAAGAAGATGCTCGCCGAGTCCCGGCAGGAGGGTGGGCGGGAGCAAGCCATGGCTGTTCTCCGGGGGGACTCGAAGCGAACCTTTGAATTGATATCCACCGATCTGCTGAAAATAATCGAACTCAACGACACCGGGGCGACGGCCGCCAATCAACGGGGTAACGAGATCTACGCCAACGGACGGATGTCGATCATGGCCGCGGTGATCGTGGCCTTGCTCATTGGCATTGCCCTGGCGTTGTTCATTTCGCGGATCATTGCCAATCCGCTGAAAACCGCCGCCAGCGTTGCGACCCAGTTGGCCGAGGGCAATCTGGCGGTGATCATCGAACCGGGCTCCAAGGACGAAACCGGCCGCGTGCTCACGGCGATGCAGACCATGGTCGGCAAGCTCTCGCAGATTATCGGCGAAGTGCGCACGGCCGCCGACAACCTGGCCAGCGCGTCCGAGGAAGTCAGCGCCACGGCGCAGTCCATGAGCCAGGCCACCAGCGAACAGGCGGCCAGCGTCGAGGAGACCAGTGCCTCGGTCGAGCAGATGAGCGCCAGCATCAACCAGAACACCGAGAACGCCAAGGTCACCGACGGCATGGCGAGCAAGGCGGCCAAGGAAGCCACCGATGGCGGCGACTCCGTGCAGCAGACCGTCCAGGCCATGAAGAAGATCGCCCAGCGCATCAGCATCATCGATGACATTGCCTACCAGACCAACCTGCTGGCCTTGAACGCGGCCATTGAAGCGGCGCGCGCCGGGGAACATGGCAAGGGCTTCGCAGTGGTCGCGGCGGAAGTACGCAAGCTGGCCGAACGCAGCCAGGTGGCCGCGCAGGAGATCGGCGAGCTGTCCACCAGCAGCGTCGAAATGGCCGAGCGGGCCGGGCATTTGCTGAACGAGATGGTGCCGTCGATCAACAAGACCTCGGACCTGGTCCAGGAGATCACCGCGGCGTCCGAAGAACAGGCGGCCGGTGTGGCGCAGATCAATACGGCGATGAACCAGCTCAACCAGGTCACCCAGCAAAACGCTTCGAGCAGCGAAGAGCTGGCCGCGACGGCCGAAGAGATGAGCAGCCAGGCTGAACAGTTGCAGCAGGCGATGAGCTTTTTCACGCTGGAGGCGGCCAACGCGAGCGTGAACGTGGCGCAAGGCAAATCGCGCGCGGCGGGTGGTGGTATGACGCGGTCGGTCGTGCGGGCACCGCAACCGGCCCTGCACAAGAGTTTCGCCTCGGCCGTCGGCCCTGACGAAAGCGAATTCACCCGGTTCTGATCAACGCCTGGGCGCGGGCCCTTTTCATGCAGGAGAGCAACATGGGCGCATTAACGACTACCCGCCAGGCGGTGGCGGTGCCAATGCAGGAGGCGCAGTACCTGACGTTCCTGCTGGCCGGCGAAATGTTCGCCATCGGCATCCTGGGGATCAAGGAAATCATCGAGTTCGGCCATGTCACGCCGGTGCCGATGATGCCCGCCTTCGTGCGGGGCGTGATCAATCTGCGCGGTGCCGTGGTGCCGGTGGTGGATCTGGGCGCGCGTTTCGGGCAGCAGTGCTCGACCGTGACCCGGCGCAGCTGTGTGGTGATCATTGAAACCAACAACGGGGAGCGCCAGGCACAGGACATCGGCCTGCTGGTCGATACGGTGTCCGAGGTGCTGGAAATTCCAGCGGCCGAGATCGAGCCACCACCGAGCTTCGGTGCACGCATTCGCGCCGACTTCATCAGCGGCATGGCCAAGGTCGAGGGCAAGTTCGTCATCGTCCTGGACGTTGACCGGGTGTTGTCGGTGGATGAAATGTCGCAGCTGGCGGAGGTCGGTGGCAGCCACATACACCCGGTGCAGTGAGTGGCGAACAAGGAGCATCAGGTTGAACGGCATCAAGCTCGAGGATCGCGAATTCACTCAGTTCCAGGCCTGGCTCTACGGCGCGGCGGGCATCAGCTTGTCGCCAGCGAAAAAAGCCCTGGTCGCCGGACGTCTGTTCAAGCGCCTCAAGTACCACGAGCTGGAGAGCTACGGTGCCTATTTCAAACTGATCATGGACAAGGAAAGCTCGGGCGAACTGCAGGTGGCCCTCGATCTGTTGACCACCAATGAGACGTACTTTTTCCGCGAACCCAAGCACTTCGACTTCCTGCGCCTACAGGTATTGCCCCGCGCCGCGCCGGGAAAGACCTTCCGGGTGTGGAGTGCGGCCAGTTCTTCGGGAGAGGAACCCTACAGCCTGGCCATGACCCTGGCCGAGGGCCTGGGCAGTACGCCGTGGGAGGTGATCGGCTCGGATATCAGTACCCAGGTGCTGGCCAAGGCCCGCAGCGGG
>Ga0209888_1000291_pt1 | contig 28882 bp, 31 predicted proteins | sample OrgsoiDNA_201059_FD_185807 | JGI IMG/M metagenome (GOLD analysis project Ga0209888, IMG submission 185807) | Permafrost soil microbial communities from the Arctic, to analyse light accelerated degradation of dissolved organic matter (DOM) -... | ecosystem: Environmental > Terrestrial > Soil >...
TACCCTTTGTCCGGGCGCTGTTCCTGGTGTTGCTGGTAATCCTGATCAGCAAGCTGTCCTACGACCTGATTCTGCAGACCTGACTCTGTCATCCCGAGGAAAACTCCATGTATCCGATGTTCGATCGCCTGGTGGCGCTACTCGATGCCCGCGCCGCCTCCTACCGGGTGTTGATGCACGATGCCGAAGGCCAATCGGCCCGGGTCGCCGAGATCCGGGGCACCGAGCCGGGCCAGGGTGCCAAGGCCATGCTCTGTTCCCTCAAGGGTCAGGCCGAGCCCTATGCCCTGGTGATATTGCCGGGGGACCAGAAGCTCGACATGAAGAAGGTCGGTGCGGCCCTGGGCGGGAAAAAAGCCGAACTGGTGAAGGCGGAAACCGCCATGGAGCTGACTGGCTGCCGGATCGGCGCCATTCCGCCTTTCGTCTTCGATGAGCGGATTCAATTGATCGTCGACCCGGCCCTGACCACCCGCTACGGCGAGATCGCCTTTAATGCCGGTCGACTGGATGCCTCGATGGTGCTCGATACCCAGGATTACCTGGCGATTGCCAAGCCGCAGTTGCTCGATGTGAGCCAGGCCTAGCCCACAGCGGCATTGGTCTGTCCGTTTTAACCTGGAATGGCCCTTGCAAACCCGATCCCGGCTACTTTGTAATGCCCGCTGAAATCCGCGATGCGAGCGCCTGCCCCGTGAAAAACCTGCAATTGCTGCAATCCCTTGAAGGCGAGCGCTTGCTGCTGCGCCCACTCCAGGCCGACGATGCCGACGCCCTGGTGGCGGCCGCCCGGGACGGCGAACTGTGGAACCTGCCCTTTACCGTCGTACCGGGGCCCGACACGGTCGAGTCCTACCTGCACAAAGCTCTCACGGGGCGGGAAGCCGGGACCGTGATGCCCTTTGTCATCGTGATCAAGGCCACCGGCGAAGTGATTGGCTCGACGCGCTTCTGGAAGATCGATCGCCAGTACCGCAAGCTGGAAATCGGCAGCACCTGGATCTCGACCCGCTGGCAGAAAAGCTTCGTCAATACCGAGGCCAAGTACCTGATGCTGTGCCACGCCTTCGAGGTACTCGATTGCGTGCGGGTGCAGTTCACCACCGATGAAATCAATGAAAAATCCCGGACGGCGATCCTGCGCCTCGGCGCCAAGCAGGAAGGCATCGTACGTAATGAACGGATCATGCCCGACGGACGAAAACGCAATTCCGTACGCTTCAGCATCATTGACGAAGAGTGGCCCGATGTTCGCCTGGGGCTGGAAAAGAACCTGCATCGATAGCGCTTTCGCGGCCGTCCACGGAGCCCAGGGCGATAATGAAAAAATTTTCAGGGGCGGCGGGATAAACAGCTCATTATTCACATACAAACCATTGAAAATATTAGATTTTATTCTTTAACGAATAAAACTTCTTTCACTGTGAACAAGGCCCGGGCTGTTTATATTTCTACCTGCTTCTTTGGTGAAACCTCTTATTGGCCCGCACACTTTGCGGGCCTTTTTTTGCCTGAAAAACGCTGAAAGTTCATCGGGACAGGGATCGAATGCTTCAACGCAGCGGTCTAGGCTCTATACGCAATGAGTATCGCCTTCTCACCCGAACGAAGAGCCCGCCCTTGAAACCACCTCGCCCTGCCGACCGCAACGTCATCCTCTCCAACCTGCGCAATGAAAAGATGGCCCGTTCGGCCCACGCCTATGTACGCGGCAGCACGGTGCAGTTCTATGAGTGGTTGCACAGCCAACGCGGCAGACGCCTGCCCCATGGCCCCAACGTATGGATCTGCGGCGACTGTCACGCCGGTAACCTGGGGCCCACGGGGGACAGACACGGCGGTATCGACATCCATATCCGCGACCTCGACCAGACAGTGATCGGCAACCCCACCCATGACCTGGTGCGCCTGGCCCTGTCCCTGGCCACCGCCGCCCGCGGCTCCGACCTGCCCGGCGTGACCACCGCGCGGATGCTCGAGGAAATGATGGTGGGCTACGAACAGGCCCTGATGGACGAGACCGACCGCACGCCCGAGCGCCCGTCACAGGTCAAGGCCGGCCTGCGGGACGCGGTCAAGCGCACCTGGAAGAACCTGGCCCGGGAACGTATGGAGAACACCAAGCCGACCCTGCCGATAGGGCGGCATTTCTGGCCGATGTCCCGCAGTGAAAAAGCCGAGATCAAGGCCTTGTGTGCCGGGAAAGAGATCCAGGCCCTGGTGACCTCGCTCAAGGGCCGGCCCAATGATGCCAGTGTCGAACTGCTCGACTGTGCCTATTGGGTCAAGGGTTGCAGCTCGCTGGGGTTGCTGCGCTACGCCGTGCTACTGGGTGTCGGCGGGCATGACGAGCAGGATTATTGCCTGATCGACGTCAAGGAAGCCGTCGCCGCGGCCGCCCCCCGTGGTGCCCATGTGCAGATGCCACGGGACAATGCACGGCGGGTGGTCGAAGGGGCGCGTCACCTTTCCCCCGGCCTGGGCGAGCGGATGATCGCCACGCGTTTTCTCGACCATGGGATGTTCATTCGCGAGCTGTTGCCCCAGGACCTCAAGCTTGAGCTCGACACCCTCAATGAAACCGATGCCATGCACGCGGCAGGCTATCTGGCCCGGGTGATCGGCATCGCCCATGCTCGGCAGATGGATGAAGCCACGCGTAAAAGCTGGCGGGACGAGCTGCAACTCAATCGCTCGAAAACCCTCGATGCACCGTCCTGGTTATGGACCAGCGTCGTGCAACTGGTGGGCAACCATGAGCAAGGGTATCTGGAACATTGCCGACGTTATGCGCTGGGCACGGCGAAATGAGCGTAGCCCGCAGGCTACGCTCGGGCCCGTCGATTACGACAGAAAGCCGGTGCTGACGCCGACGAGCAGGAAAATCCCCAACACCGCGCGATAGATCACGAACGGCCAGGTGGAGAAGCGCTCGAGGAAACGCATCAGGCCCCAGATCGCGCAGAACGCCGAGACACTCGCCACCACCAAGCCGAACAGCAGATGGCTCCAGGCTTCCGCCGGGATCTGAGCATGGTGCAACGCCAGCAACTCCTTGAGCCCGGCCAGCGCGATCGCCGGCAAGCCCAGCAGGAAGGAGAACCGCGCGGCCTCTTCACGCTTGAAGTTGAGGAACAGGGCCGCGGTCAGCGTCGAGCCGGAACGGGAAACACCCGGGATCAGCGCGCCGACCTGAGCGATACCGACGATCAGCGCGTCGCGCAGGCGCATCTCACCCACCACCCGTTGATGACGGGCACTGAACTCGGACACCGCCATCAACACCGCCATCACCAGGCAGGAAATGCCGATCACCGTCAGCCCGCGCAGGGGCGAGTCACAGGCATTGAGTGTTGAAGACAAGGCCAGGCCGGCAATCCCGATAGGGATGGTCGCCAGGATGATCGCCACCGCCAGCTTGAACCACGGGCTGTTGTAGTCGCCCTGGCGCACGGCGCCGATGCTGCCACCGACCACATCACGCACATCACGCCAGAAATAACTGACCACTGCCGCCAGCGCGGCCAATTGCATCGCGGCCGAAAAAGCCGAGCCCGGATCCTGCCAACCGAGCACCGCCGGCACGATACGCATATGCGCCGTGGAGGAGATAGGGAGCAATTCCGTGATGCCCTGGATGATACCCAGAATGCCGATTTGCAGATAATTCAGCGAAGCGAAGCCAATATCGAGGCCGCTGGAGCAGACGTTAGACAAAATAATTTCCCGGAATAAGGCTAATTTCCCACCGCTCTCCAAGAGGCGCGGCGCAGACCTGTGAAGCTTAGACAGCAACGGGAATGATGGGCCTGTTTTTTATGATTTTCCAGTCTCAGCAAAGCCTAAAACGCAAGCTGGGAATTACTTCATTTTATGACAGGCCAGCAGCCCCCCGTAGGAGCCAGCTTGCTGGCGAGGGTATCGACGCGGTCTCCGGTCAAACCGCGCCGCCTGAATCCCCAGCAAGCCAGCTCCTATGGGGTCTGTGGTGTGTTCGAGGCGCCGCGGCTTAAACGGTCGCCGCCGTGGTCGCGGTGACCGGCGCCACATACCCGTACCGCCAGCAGCAATGATCCCGATGGCCTGGCAAGATCACACAACCGCTCAGACTCAGCAGCAACACAGCTGCACCCAACAGTGAAAGGCGACGTGACATGGTGGTTTCCTCAGGAAGTTCAATAGGCAAAACCGCTCAACCCACAGGGCCAAGGCACCCGCTGATTGCTACGGTTACCGGTTGAACGTGACAGCGGCGAACAATCCGTCGCTGTTCCCTGACAATTTCATCAAGTGCCCGCCTTCCCTACGCAATACTGCCCTGGCACACCCACTCGGAATGTATCGATAAAAAAATGATTTTTTCTCGCGACGGATTTTCCCGGCACCTATCGTTCAACTCATCAGCAGCGTTCACTTTCGTACGCAGCCTGAAGGAGTTGTCATGAAACCTACACGACCCCTGGCCAAATTGCGCCATGCCCTCCTGCTGATCCCGCTGGCGTTCGCCGCGCTGACCAGTACGCCGAGCTTTGCTCAGACCGAAGTCATCATCCGTGAGGCGCCACCACCGATGCGCGTCGAGGCCGAGCCCATGGGGCGCCCCGGCTACGTCTGGGACCGCGGCCACTGGCGCTGGGAAGGTCGGGGTTACGTCTGGTTCCCTGGCCACTGGCAGCCAGTGATGCGCAATGCGCGCTGGGAACCGGGCCACTGGGAACCGCGTGGACCTAACTGGCGCTGGGTCGAAGGACACTGGATCCGCTGACCTGCGGGCCGGACGGCGCTGCTGCGCTGTCCGGCCTTGTCATACCCGAACCCATCACCGGACCGAGACTTGCCCGATTGAAAGAAATTGATCCGGACGTTGAGCTGCTGGCCCGTATTGGCAACAAGGAGCCGGCCGCCGTCAACGAGATGGTGTCGCGCAAGCTGCCCCGTTTGCTCGCCCTCGCCAGCCGGATACTGGGCGATGCCGATGAGGCCAAGGATGTGGCGCAAGAAAGCTTTCTGCGCATCTGGAGACAGGCGGCGAACTGGCGCAGTGGCGAGGCGCGTTTCGACACCTGGCTGCACCGGGTGGTGCTGAACCTCTGTCACGACCGCCTGCGCAAGCGCAAGGAGCACCCGCTGGAGGACGACGAATCCGGCGATGAATTGGTCGACAGCGCGCCACGCCCCGATGAACAGTTGGAGGCGTCGGCACGCAACGAGCAGATGGCCGCGGCCCTGGCCGCGCTACCTGATCGTCAACGCGAGGCCATCGTGTTGCAGTACTACCAGGAGCTGTCGAACATCGAAGCGGCGGCGCTGATGAATATCAGCGTCGATGCACTGGAAAGCCTGCTGTCGCGGGCCAGGCGCAACCTGCGCAGCTACCTAGCCGAAACGCACGGCCCAGATAGCCTAGGAAGGGGAAGATGATGACGCCCGAACGATTTGCTTACCTGGCCGACGCCTACGGCGCTGACCTGCAACGCTGGCCGGCCGCCGAACGCGGCGTCGCCCAGGGGTTGCTTGAGCGTGGCGATGCCACGTTGCTCCAGGTGCTGCAACAGGCCCGGCAACTCGACAGCCTGCTCGACAGCTATCAACTGGCGCCTCCCGATCCGGCCCTGGCCCGACGTATCGCCGCCTCAGCGATCATGGAGAAGCCGGTGTCGTTCTGGAGCCGTTATGCCGACTGGCTGTCCAGTGTCGGCTTCGTCGGCGTGGGCCTGGCGGGGATTGCCACTGGCATTCTGGTGGTCTCGCTGAGCCTGCCATTGTCCACTGCATCCGAAGCGCTGCCGAGCGTCTTCGACCAGGGCGATGCCGACATCGTCTTCACCGTAAACGCCGAGGAAAGCGAGCAATGAGTCAACCGTCCAAGACCATCAAGAACTTCCTCCTGATGTCGTTGATGCTCAATGTCTTCCTGATCTGTGGCATCGGTGGTGGCGTCTACCACTGGTTGGTCAATGCGAAACCGGCCATGGCCGCCGTCAACCAGCACGGCTTGCGCCAGGCCATGGTGCAGTTGCCCGAGGCGCGACAGCATGAGTTGCGCCAACTGTTGCGCCGCAATCGCGCCGACAGCCAGCCGCTGATCATGGCGGGACGCCAGGCCCGTCAGGATGTGATCAAGCAGCTTGAGGCGCCGACACTGGATCGACCGGCCTTGCTGACGGATCTGGGCAAGGCCCGCGAGGCAGATGTCGCGCTCAGGGCGCTGGTGGACAACACCCTGGCGGAATTCGCCGACACCCTGCCCCAGGAGGAACGTCGCAAGCTGGTCGACTCCCTGTATTTCCGCGCGCAGGCCAAAGGCAAGGCGATGCAAAAAAAGCTGTAAGGGCGACGGATTTTGCCTGTTGTGACGTTTAACCCTTACAAGCCCGCCCACCAGGCGACGACTAAACGCTCTGCAAGGAGTTACGCAATGCTGCGAATATTCAAGACCGCGCTTATCGCCACCCTGATGGCGGCGTCACTGGCTGGCTGCATTGTCGAGCCGGTACATCCGCGTCGACCACCGCCCATTGTCGAAGTCGTACCGGTCATGCCCGGACCCGGTTATCACTGGGTTGCCGGACATTATCGCTGGCACGGCAATCAGTGGGTCTGGATCCCTGGGCATTGGCGCTAGTACTGGAACAGAGACAAGACAAAACCCGGCGCAAGCGCCGGGTTTCGTTTTTCTGCTTAGGCCTGCCGCTTGCCCACTGGCACTTCAGCCGCCGCCAGCGCGCCATGAATCAGCGGCGCATAACGATTGCGGAACTCCCAGTTGTAAGGCACCTGCTGCCGGCTGAGCCCCTGGTCCCAGTTGATGGACCAGGTCATCAGCCCCTTGATCGAATGGCCGGCGGCATCCAGTCGCTTGAACGCATTGACCACCGCCGCCGGGTCGATCACATAACCCGTTGCGGCCGCATCGTTATTGGTCGGCAGGCCAATGACGAACTTGTCCGGCGCAATCCGGGTAAAGCCTCGCGTTCCCGTGACCAGGCTATCGGTCAGGTAGTAGAGGAAATCCTCTTTCATCGCATCATTGTTCTGCGCGATCCAGGCCCCGCTGCCACCGTTGGCTTCCGGCACCCAGACCCCATCGCCGCCCTGGTTGTAATATTGCGGCGCGATGAAGTCGTAGTAACCATCGAGGGCGGTGATGTAATCGATGTACTTGCCGTTGGTGGTGAGATAGGGGAACTCGGGGGCCATGCTGATGATGAAGTGCTTGCCCTCGGCCTTGTAATGGTTGCGCACCAGTTTCAGGGCGGCGGGCAACACCGTCTTGTTGTCGGCATAGTCGATGGCACTCTGTTCCAGGTCGATGTCCAGCCCATCGAAACCATAGGTTTCCACCAGGCGGATGATTTCGTTGGCCAGCGGCTGCTCGGAGCCCTTGTGCAGTTCGATATGGGCATCGGCACCGCCCAGTGAAATCAGCACGGCACGACCCTGACCGTTGAGGACACCGACCTGGCGGCGGAACTCCGCATCGGACAGGTTATACGGCTTGAACGTCGGAATGCCGTTGCCTTTCATGAAGGCCACGGCCACCACGTTGTACTCCGTGGGCACATCCGTCAGCGCCAGGTTGGCGAACTTCCCGCCCTGGTAGCCATCGCTCGGCCCCGCGGCCCAGTTGTGCCAGAAACCCATGAGGATTTTCTTGCCGGCAAGGCTCGGCATCGCCGACGCCGCATCGCTGGCCTTGGATTTGAGCAGTGAAAAATCGATTGTGGTCACATTCCAGTCCTTTAGAAATTTGCATGAGATCGATTGCCCGGCGGCAAGCTCATTTGAAGTCCACGTCAAACGCCTGGTAGAAGGCGTTGCCGGTATTGGCGACGATCCACAGCAGGACAATGACGTGCCGGCCCTTCTTGCCCGTTGGCAGTTTCACCTCGTGCTCCACCTTGGCCTTCAACTCATCGCTGTGCTGGTAGTAAGGCACCTGGGTGTAGAAGTCCTCGTAAAACGGCTTGGCCTCGAGTTGCGCCCGGCTGATGCGTTGTTTCGGGTCCCAGCCGTCCTTGGTGATAAACCAGCGATAGCCCCGGGTGACGTGGGCGGCGGTGTACTCCCACTGCACCTGGAAGGCCTGTCCAGGATTGACGTTCAACAGTGGCCAGGCATAAGGGCGATTGAGCTTCTTGCTCAATTCCTCGTCGGTGAAGTTGATGCAATCGCGGGCATCGTTTTTCCCGCCGCTGAGGATGTAACCGTCAGCGGGTGGGACGACGCTCTGGTCATCGGTTTCAAACGGCTTGGGGAACGGACCGGCAGTGAGCGCCGGAAAATTCTTCCCGCCCTCCATTTCATTGACCTGCCAGGTACCGAGCAGCCCCAGTTCCACGGCCACCGAGCCACGGCTGGACGGCGAAACGACACGGCCATGTTTAAGTTCGGGTTTAGATAAAGGCTTGTTCATTCTTCTCACTCCTTTGAAAGAAATCTCTCCAACTCAGGGAGAACTTTCAACCTAGCTCAAACAACAAGAATGTCCATCCAGCACCGAAACAATGAACTTAATTACCAACTTATAACCACCTGAATATATTGAATTTTAAAAAAACAAACCGACAAGACTTACGCACAACACAGCGAATAGATTACATGCCCTACCTGCAATAAAACCCAATAAATCCCAGTCATATTGCTCATGAAAAATTTACCCCAAAACACTCAGAAAAACGTAACAACATATTTTCAAATCCCCATGGATCACTCTTCAAAGGCTGGGTATCCTGAGCGCCACAGTGCAATGGCGAGCCCTCCGTTTGAACTCCATACGTTATGCCTGGCTGGACAAATACGAGATTTCCAGCACCGCCTGCACCGGCCTGCATTTCGCCAGGCACAGCCACGATGAATGCGTGATCGGGGTCAATCTGCTGGGCGAGGAACAGGTCTGGCTGGACCGGCGGACCTTCAGCGCCGGCGCAGGCAACATCACCCTCTACAATCCCGGCCAGATCCAGGGTGGAGGCGCTGCACCCGGTACGCCCTGGCGTTTCGTCAGCCTCTATGTCAGTGCCGGACAACTGGCGACGGACCTGGGGCTGGAGCATCTGGAATTTGGCCGGGCGCTCTGCTACCAGCCGCAACTCGCGGAAAAATTCGCCCAGGCGGTGGAGCAGTCGTTGCTACCGGACCCATTGCTCCGGGCCATCGCCGAAGAGGCGCTGGTCGTGCTGCTGGGCGAGATCGTCGCACTGAGCGGGCTGCGCCTGCCGGGCACCGCCTCAGTGGGACACGGCCTGGTGAACCGGGCCCAGGAAATCATCGCCGAGCGTTTGCAGGCGCCACAAAGCCTGGAGGAGTTGAGCGACGAGTTCGGCCTGTCGAAGTTCCATCTGCTAAGGGCCTTCCAGCGCGAAACCGGACTCAGCCCGCGACAGTGGGCCATGCAACTGCGAACCCGGCGCGCCCAGGGCCTGTTGCGCAACGGCGCAGCCCCCGGTGACATCGCCTACAGCCTGGGGTTTACCGACCAGAGCCATCTGAACCGGCATTTCAAGGCCGCCTATGGCCTGACGCCCGGACGTTATCAAAACGCCGTGAAACGCTGAAAAGCGCAATCCGGTACAAGACCCTTTCCAGGTCTGCATCGACAATGCGGCCAAACGGTTATTGGAGGCCTGCATGCTCACGATCTTCTTTTCCGCGCTGATCTTCGGCGTGGTGTTCTGCCTGTCGCCGGGGGCCGTTCTGGCGGAAACCTTGCGCCGCGGCTTGCTTCATGGCTTCAAGCCGGCGCTGCTGGTGCAGATCGGCTCGCTGGTGGGAGACGCGCTCTGGGCGGTGATCGGGCTGACCGGGCTTTCGCTGCTGCTGGAACACGAGCAGGTACGGATTCCGCTTACGAGCGCTTGCGCGGCTTATCTGGCGTGGCTGGGCCTGCGTAGCCTGAAGGATGCCTGGCAATTGCCCGAAGCCGAGAACGCGACCGAACGTCCGGGGACAAACGCCCTGATGGTCGGGGCGACCATTTCAATCGCCAACCCGAAAAACGTCGTGTATTGGGGTGCGCTGGGCAGCGCCCTCTCTGGCATCGTCGGCCAGACCCCGAGCCACGGGCAAACCCTGATGTTCTTTGCCGGCTTCATGTTTGCCTCGGTTGCCTGCTGCTTTGTCATCGCCGCCCTGGTCAACGGACTCAGGAAAGCCGCGTCCCCGGGCTGGCAGCGGCTCAGCCATGGCCTGTGCGGAGTGGCCCTGATCTACCTGGCGATATTGGCGCTGCGGGCGGTTTTCTAAAGCGAGGGGGCGCCCGGGTGCCCGGCGCCCCCTGTCACTCACTTCAGCTGATTGGCAAACCGCCCCACCGCGCCCACCACCTGTTTGGCACCATCCTGGATCTCGATGATCACCTCGCCGGCCTGATTGGCCAGGGACACACCCTGCTCGGCCTTGTGCCGGCTGGTGGACATGTCCCGCACCGCCTCGTCCACCAGTTTCTGGTTCTGCTGGACCACGGTGACGATTTCCTCGGTGGCGGCACTGGTACGTCCCGCCAGTTGCCGGACCTCGTCGGCCACCACCGCGAATCCACGCCCCTGCTCCCCGGCCCGGGCCGCCTCAATGGCGGCATTGAGCGCCAGCAGGTTGGTTTGCGCGGCAATCCCGCCAATGGTCTGGACCATCGAGGTAATCAACATCGATTGCTTGCCCAGCGCCTCGATGCCCTCCGAGGCCGACTGCATTTCCTCGGAAATGGCCTGCATGGTCAGCACCGTGTCCTTGACCACCGTGGCCCCACGTTGCGCGGTCGTGTCGGTCTGCAACGAGATGTCGTAAGCGATGCCCGCCGCCTCGCTGACCTCTTTCTCGCGCTCCACCTGGGCGGTCACCAAACTGGCGAACTTGACCACTTTGTAGAGTTGACCCTGGGCGTCATGGACCGGGTTATAAGTGGCCTCCAGCCAGACATCGCGCCCCTGGCTGTCGACGCGCCTGAACCGATCCGCGACGAACTCTCCACGATTGAGGGTCGCCCAAAAGGCCTGGTACTGACTGGACGCGGCTTCTTCGGGAGAGCAGAAAATGCGGTGATGCTTGCCAACGATCTGTGCCAGCGAGTAGCCCATGGCCCGCAGGAACTGGTCATTGGCGGTAATCACTTCGCCCTTGAGATTGAACTCGATCACCGCCGTGGAACGCAGCAGCGCCCGGATAAAGGCCTCGTTCTCTTTCATGGTCTCGACGGTCTGGCTGACATCACGAGCGAAACACTGGATATGCAACAACTCGCCCTTCTCGTTCCGGACCGGCTGCCAACTGCCCTGCAACCAGGCCAGGCTGCCATCGGCACGCAAGAAACGGTAGTTGTCACTGACCGACTCACCCTTGGCCACCGCCGCCTTGAGGTTGCGATAGCAATCCAGGGTTTTGACATAGGCGGGCACAATCTGCTCCAACGGTCGATCCCGCACCTGCTCGGCGGGATACCCCAGCAGGTCGAGAAAACGTTGATTGAAGTCGAGGATATGAAACTGCGGGTCGAGCACCAGTGAGACCATTTCTGCCGTCATGCCATGGAACAACTGGTGCAACTTGAAAAGCTCTTCTTCTTTGCTCTCTAATCTCTTCTTCAGATGAGTATTGAACATGACTGCAAGAATCCCTTTTGCCGTGTTATTCCAAGACTATCGGTGTACCTGGGCAATCACTGAGACCATCGGTCGCCTCGAACTGACGCCGCAGATTGCTTGAACGCCAAGAGCCACTCGTCCCCCAGGCCGCAAGGTGCAGGCGTGGTTATTAACAACATAGTTCAGGTCGGGACGTATTGCAGAAAGGCCCGCGTGGGGCGACGGACGGGGTTCAGGGTCGAAACATTGCCGGGCTTGCGCTGGCCGGCCATCCCGGCGGCGGCACCACGAAACTGGCCTTCATGCGCTTGACCTCTTCAATCGGGCTGCTGCCGAACAGCCGCTTGAACTCACGGCCGAATTGCGAGGCGCTTTCGTAGCCCACTTCCAAAGCGGCACTGGCGGCGCTTACATCGTTGCGGACCATCAGCAGCCGTGCCTGGTGCAGCCGGATCGACTTGAGGTATTGCAGCGGTGACGTCTGGGTGACCGACTTGAAATGACTGTGGAACGAAGGAACGCTCATGCCCGCTTCACCCGCCAGTTGCTCCACACTGAGCGGCAGGCTGAAGGCCCCGTGAATTCGGCGAATGGCCCTGGCTATCTTGCCGAACTGACCTTGCAGGGTGAGTGCCGCGCGCATCGCACCGCCCTGCTCCCCCGTCAGCGCCCGAAAGTAGATTTCACGGACCAGTGCAGGGCCGAGGATTTCCGCCTCCAGGGGCCGGCCCATGACCTCGACAAAACGCAGGACCGACTCGCTCATCGCCCGGTCCATGGGGGTCGAGAGCATACCCTGGGGTCTGGACGCCGCGACGCCGCCCTGCTGGTCGATTTGCAGGATCAGATCCGCGACGACATTGAAATCCAGGTACAGGTAGATGGCGAGCAGCGGCGCCTGCTCGGTGGCCTGGGTTTGCATGGTGAACGGCACTGGCACTGAAACGGCCAGGTAATGCTGTTCATCGTAGAGGTAGACCTGGTCACCGAAGAAACCGCGCTTGCTGCCCTGGCAGACAATGACGATACCGGGCTGGTAAAACACCGGGGTCAGGCTCAGCGGCCGGTTGGAACGCAGGAAACGCACCTGCGGCAGTACCGTGAGGTTGTAACCTTCCCGGGGTGTCAGCTTGTCCATCAATGCAATCATGCGCTTGCGCACGTCGCTGTGGTCCCACGTCTCGGCGCTCACCTGGTTTCCCGTCCTCACTGGCCCTGCTGTCGATTGTGCTCAAGGCCAGCCTGGAATAACAGACCGCTCATAGGAATAGGCTAGACATTCAGAGGAAGCGAGCTCTCCCTCACGGCGCACGAGGACTAAAGTTGAGGCATTCGTACAACGGGACATCCCGTTGGCGAACCCATCCCTTTGCCATGAGAGAAACCAGCATGTCGTCAGTCAAAACCCTGCTTGTCACCGGCGTTAGCAGCGGCTTCGGGCGAGCACTCGCCATGGAGGCGATTGCCGCCGGCCATCGCGTGATCGGTACGGTGCGCAACGAATCGGCCAGGCAAGCCTTTGAAGCCCTGGGCCCTTCCCAAGCCTTCGGGCGCTTGCTCGATGTCACCGATTTCGGGCGGATCGACGCGGCAGTGGCCGAGATGGAGTCCTCCCTGGGACCGATCGATGTCCTGGTCAATAACGCAGGTTATGGTCACGAAGGGATCTTCGAAGAGTCATCGCTCGAAGAAATACGGCAACAGTTCGAGGTCAATGTCTTTGGCGCCGTGGCGGTGACCAAGGCGCTGCTGCCTTATCTGCGTCAGCGTCGTCGCGGCCATATCATCAACATCACCTCCATGGGTGGGTTCATCACGATGCCCGGCATCACTGACTACTGCGGCAGCAAATTCGCCCTGGAAGGAATCTCCGAAGCGTTGGGCAAGGAGCTCAAGCCGTTCAACATCGCGGTCACCGCCGTTGCCCCGGGATCGTTTCGCACCGATTGGGCGGGCCGCTCCATGGTCCGTTCGCCCCGCAGCATCGCCGACTACGACGCGCTATTCGATCCCATCCGAACCGCTCGCGAAGCCAAGAGCGGCAAACAGCTGGGCGATCCCGTCAAGGCGGCCAGGGCCATACTCACCCTGATCGCCAGCGAGCAGCCGCCGGCCCATCTGCTGTTGGGCAGTGACGCGCTCACGCTGGTTCGGGAAAAGCTCGCCAGCTATGCCGCGGAACTCGACGCCTGGGAGGCGCTGACCCGCTCCACGGACTTTGATGCGGATTAACGCTTCTTTTTCTGCAGGCTTTTCAGACGCAGGGCCGCACGTTGCACCGCGGCCATTTTTTCCGGGCGCTTCATGCGTTTCCACTGCTTGATCTCTTCCTTGGACCGCCCACAGCTCAGGCACATCTCGCTGTTGAGCTGGCACACGGAAATACAGGGATTGTCGATGTCCTTGGCCATGGTTCAGTGGCGTCCCGGGCGCGGACTGCGGGCAAGGTGCTGCTGCCAGTTGCCGGCACTCACCTGCTGGCAGTGCTCCTCGCTGTCGAACGCCAGATGGGCAGCGACCTGCTTGACCTCAACGTCCGCTTCGCGCAAGGCTTCAGCGGTCAACTCAAGCATCTGGGCTGACTCGTCGGCCATTGCCTGGTCACGGTTGGCCCGGGTGTCGAAAACCCAGGTCACCCGCAGGCTGGCGGGAAAGTGCGCGAAGTCCACCTCGTGGGTCAGCCAGACAAATCCCACGATCCTGGCCTTGGCCGTCTCGCAGGCCTCGGTCAGGGTGGCAACCAGGCGACGCTCGATCTGCGCCTGCTCGCGTTTACTCAACAACATGATTTGATCCTTTTCATCTCGGCGGCGCAGAGTATGCCTCATCGTCGGCAAAGCCCGGTATCGACAGGATGGCGGGGGGTCAGGCGGGCGCGCGAAGATTCGACAGTTCATTCGCCGCCCCCTAAGCTGAGCGAAGAAAAAGACAGGGGCGGCGGGTATTCGGTCGCCGGCCGGCCTGCCGCAGAAAAACCAGAGACAGGAATCGCCCTCTATGACGATGATTGACGTAGATCTCTTGAAACCCTACCTGACCGAAGCAGACAACGCCCGCATGGCCTGGCGCACGACGGTCGCCGCCTTGAGCAAGTCGCCCAAAGACGCGCTGGAAGAAGGGTTCAAAGCCGTCAAGATCGCCGAGCGCTCCTATTACCGATGCTGCGAAGAGTTGGCCAATGCCCTGCGTAGCGAGGTTGCCCGTGCCGAAGGGTCGAGCTGAGCAACGCACACACACTCAATGTGCCAGAAATCACCATTCCTTAACGGCGTGTGGTCACTCACACGTACCCGATCATCCAGCCGCTTGAACATGTGTTCTTCATCGTAGAAATGCCCCTCGGCCGGGACTGCTGATCCTGCCAGGTAGGCCATATGGCGGTGGGCGAAGTTTCAATGGCCTGGAGACGCAGTTGGGTAAAACGCTGTGCATCCCGGGCATCGAGTAGACGAATAGTGATCATGAAGACCTCAGGGGTTTGAGGTCGTCAAAACTAACGCAGAATCGCCACACCGACCATCCTTCATGAAGGGATACTTAAACGAGCGATTTGATCACGATTTAAAGCTATCGATCACTCTTTGAGTTTGAATCGGATCAGCAATCCAAGGAAAAAAAGCGTTCGCATCATCAAATCCATTCGCCAGCCTGTCAGCCAACCCTGGCAGCCATGAGGCCGAATGTAAAAGCTCCACGAGATGTTTCGATGGGTTCAACAGCAGCATATTGGACCAATCCGTTGAAGCCTGTGCATACCGCTGCCAACAACACTCAAATGTCCCTTGCATCCAGGACTCATCAAAGGGCTCTTTATGACGCTCAACAATCCGGTCAAAATAAACGCTGGCACATTTTGCGGCTGTGTTCGCGCCTTGGCCGGCAATCGGATCATTCAGCACGACAGCATCCGCCATACCTAAAACCGACTGTCCATTTGGCATCCTTGCAGTAGGATATTTAACGGAAGGTGTGTAACACCCTGTCAAGCTCGCCTGTTTGTCTGTCAATTTAATGCTAGTAGATATTTCCGCCTCCCATGGCACATAGCGGGAGAGTAACGCTTTACTGATATTCAATTTTTCACCCGCACTCACCACTTCATTCAGTACATCAAATGCGCCACCGGGAATGCTTTCAAACAACATCATTTCACATCGCCCGCCCAGGGTTAAACCAGGCATCACAATATACTCACCGACGTCAGGAATAACATTGACTCGAACTCCAGGATGACCCTCAACCGGCAGCATCCCAGTGACATATAGACAGGTCAGCGTTCGTTGCGGCTGGTCGAATATCGAGCGTTTAGAATCACGCAAAAAACATTGGCCAACGTCACCTGTACCGCTGGAAACAATCGTCAACTCGTGCCTTCTGGAGATGTCATCAAGGCCTGCCAGCGTCACACCCTGGATGATTAAGCGACCTCCAAGACTCTGAAAAACCTCAAGCCAACGGGAAAATTTCAACCGTTGATCAATCGACTGAAAGGGCCGTTGGGTTTTCCCTTTCCACTCAACACTTTTTCGAGCAGTACCCGGCTCACCCAATGTAAATGTAACAGAGGTGTTCCAGGGACACTCCTCATCCCAAAAATTAAGCCCCCACTGCCTCTCAATCTGTAAAGCCATATCGAACATACCTTGGCAGGACAGGATATTCCCATGGCGAATTTGCTCAGCCGTTCGATTGCTGAACAACGTAACATCATAGCCCTTTTTTCTAAGCGCTATTGCAAGCAATAACCCAGCCTGCCCGGCCCCCACAATGGCAATATTTCTCATTGATGCCCCTCGAGAATTCAAACTGAACTCAACCAGACTCCGCATTGACAGACCTATAAGTCGAAGCCGCTCGATGAGCTTCTTCATACACACCCTTGATTTGCCTGAGCCCGAGAATAACCTCCTTGAGGTTGATACCGTTGAGTTCACGCGCAAACTCACCAAACAGTATATTTTTGCGTGCCTCGGTATATTTTTCCGTGTTTTTCCGACCTTCCTCGGTAACACTGAGTTGCACCGGTCTGTTCTTGAACGGTTGATATTTTTTTACCAAGCCTCGCTCGCTGAGCTTTGTAACACTGTAATTAATATTAAAATAATCAGAGCGACTCAACAACTGCCCCACCTCCGCAATGGTTTTAGGGCGATCATTCATCCGAATAACGTGAAGCACCGCAAGTTCATCAACTGACACTTTATTGTCATTGACCATTCTTTCGCATTCCAGCTGCCAACGTTTGAAAGTATTAAACACCCTCCAAAGCTGCAGTTCGAACTCGGTCCAATCCACTTCACTATCAGTGGTAGCCAGATGCCACGTCTTATCAATCTGCATGAGATGGGCCTTCAGTCCTTGATTCAATCATTCTCTACATACTTTGCCTAACTTGGCAATGGACACACCAAGAAATCCACTTAATCGCACAAAATGACCCTACACCCTACACAGCAACAAGATTCGACCTACAGAAACATCAGCAACAAACGATATATCCCCCTATTGAACGACAAGCCCATTCGCTTTATAAATTTCAAAGCGAATCACAAAGCAAATCGTCCCAGGGAACAGAGGGAGCTTCTATGTGCCAAAACACCCACCCGAACAGCGTCAGGCTCCCGGTCAGCAAGCAAACCCTCAGCCGGCATTTGCTTGAACCTTTGACTGACATCATGGATACATTCTGGAAGCTCAAATCGGGAGCCAGGAAAGCGGACAGCATGACCTTGGAGCAAATGAAACAGTTCATCGCCCACTTCGAAAGAAGTTGCTCCGATCTTGAACTGTCAGGTGCCAGCATGCTTAAATTTTTTCAATGTATTGCAGAGCAAGCCAAGGAAACCATCTCTACCGACAATCAACCCAAGCCAAGCACCTGGCTCTCCATCTTGATTGTTGACGATGATGAGCGAGTACGCGAGTTTCACTGCAAGATCCTGAAAAGCCTTAATTGCAGTGTCAATATAGCCAGTAATGGTTATGAAGCCCTGGGAATGCTGTGCAAATCCTACGACGTCATCCTGATGGATATTCAAATGCCCGGAATAGACGGCATTGAAACCGCCATAAAAATTCGTCAGCAAGGCTTTGATCCGCAGACCACGCCCATTATAGCCATCACCGCCAACCCACTGGAGGAAGTGCGAAGAAAATGCCAAGCATCCCTGTTCAATGAATGCATACAAAAGCCAATGGATATCAACAAACTCCAAAAAACACTCGAAACGCTGACAACCCGATAAGACTGAATGGAGCCCCCAAGCCCGCCAAGTTTAAATACACCCCCATCGCTGTAGGCCAATTCATACCAAACTTGTCCTTACAGTCTGATTTTCGCCGATGAACAACGCCGCTACCATCGGAGTATCGCGTCCATCAATCAAGCTCCTACAACAGACTGAACATTTGAAATGGATGACTGATGAAGCCCAGAGCGATCCCTGATCTCGCTCCTTGTCCATTGAACTTCGAGAGGCTGCCTGACTCATGACCCAGATTGCCCCACTGCCGACACTCCAAACCGACCGCGTGCTGATTCTACGTATTGAGTTGAAGTGGATAACCCCCACGATCTGGCGCCAGGTGGCGGTCCCCGAAAGCATCACCCTGGGCAACCTGCATCAGGTTATCCAGGCGACGATGGGCTGGACGGACACGCACCTGCACGAATTTGAAATTGCCGGTGACAGCTACGGTATTTCCGACTCCAGCGTCGGCTGGAAACCTCCGATCATTGCGGAGAAACGCAAGACGCTGCTCAGCGCCCTGCGGGGGAACCGCACCTTCCGTTATGTCTATGACTTCAGGGATGGCTGGGAGCACTTGATCAGGCTGGAAAAAATCATCCCCGCAGACGTTTGCCCGCAACTGCCCTACTGCATCGACGGCGCCAACGCCCGGCCGCCCGAAGATATCGGCGGCATGCTGGGCTATGACGAGTTCCTGACGGCCCTGAATGACGCCAACCACCCCGAGCATGACAGCGTGCTGGAGTGGTTCGGCGATAACGACTTTGATCCGACGACCTTTGATTGTGTGCGTATCAACCGGTCGCTGAAACAGATCAGGCTCCAACGGCATTGATAACGACGTTGCCAAAGGCACCTCTGGCGAGGTGCTCACAGGCTTCACGCGCGACCTCGAACGGGGTTATGGACGAATACCAACCTCGGCAACTTGCGCCGTCCAGGCTTTGACCTGCTCGCTGAGCGTCAGCCCCAGACCGGGACGGGTGGGCACGAGCATGCGACCGTCACGGGTTTCCAGACGCTCGTTGAACAGCGGCTCAAGCCATTCGAAATGCTCGACCCAAGGCTCCGTCGGGTAAGCCGCCGCCAGGTGAACGTGCAGTTCCATGGCAAAATGCGGCGCCAGCATCAGGCCCGCTTGCTCGGCCATGGCCGCCACTTTCAGATAAGGCGTAATCCCCCCCACCCGCGGTGCGTCGGGCATCAGGAAATCGGCACCGCGCAGCTTGATGAACTCGGCATGCTCGGCAACGCTGGTGAGCATTTCACCGGTGGCAATCGGCGTATCGAATTGCTGGGCCAGGGCGGCGTGGCCTTCGGCGTCGTAGCAGTCCAGCGGCTCTTCGATCCAGATCAGGTTGTATGGCTCAAATTGGCGGCACATGCGCTGGGCTGTCGGGCGATCCCATTGCTGATTGGCATCCACCATCAAGGGGAAGTCGTCACCCAGGTGCTTGCGAACCGTACTGACGCGCTGGATGTCGATCGCGCAATCCGGCTGCCCGACTTTCAACTTGATGCCGCCAATGCCCTTTTCACGGGACAGGTCGGTGTTCCTCATCAATTGATCCAGCGGCGTGTGCAGAAAACCACCGGAGGTGTTGTAGCAACGCACGGAATCACGTTGGGCACCAAGCAGGCGCGCCAGCGAGAGGTTCGCGCGCTTGGCTTTCAAATCCCACAACGCCACGTCGAAGGCACCGATAGCCTGGGTCGACAGGCCGCTACGCCCCACCGAGGCGCCGGCCCAGCACAGCTTGGTCCACAGCTTGGCAATATCACTCGGGTTTTCACCGATCAACGCTGGCGCAATTTCCTGGGCATGGGCGAATTGCCCCGGCCCACCGGCGCGCTTCGAGTAGCTGAAGCCGAGCCCGCGATGGCCGTCGGTGGTTTCGATTTCAGCGAACAGGATGACGATTTCGGTCATCGGCTTTTGCCGGCCGGTCAGCACCTTGGCATCACTGATCGGATTGGCCAGCGGCAGGATCACAGAAGACACACGGACCCAGGCAATACGGTCGTCGTCGGAGGATTTGATGGCGTGTGGTGCTGCGAGCATGGGGCTCTCCTTGAACGGTGATGAGGTCTTGAAAAGAGATCAGGTACGCTGCGCTGTCAGTTCGCTGTTCAGCGCGGCGGCTTTGACAGGCCTGGCCGGTGGGTCCTCGAAGTCATCGAGTTCCAGGCGCTTGAGCGGCCCGACGATAAACAGATAGGAAAACGCCCCCAGCAGCCCCATGCCGGCCACGTAGATCAACGCGACGTCGAAAGAGCCCAACTGGTTGATCATCACGCCGATGGCGATGGGAGTCACAATGCTCGCGAGGTTGCCGCAGAAATTGAACATCGCCCCGCTGACGCCCATGGCCCGGGCCGGCGAAACGTCACCGACAATGCACCAACCGAGGTTGCCGACCCCTTTGGCAAAGAAGGCAATGGACATCACCAGGATCACCAGGGGGATCGACTGGGTGTAGTTGGCGACCATGATGCTGCTCGACAGCAACAGGCCACAGATGATCGGGGTCTTGCGGGCCGCGGTCAGGCTGAAGTTCTTACGCAGCATCCAGTCCGACCAGACACCGCCGATCATGCCGCCCAGGCAACCGGCGATGGGGGGAATGGCGGCCACCAATCCGACCTTCAACAGGGTCATGCCCTTGGCTTCGATCAGGTAGGTCGGGAACCAGGTCAGGAAGAACCAGGTGATCGAGGTCAGGCAGAACTGGCCCAGGTAGATGCCCAGCATCATGCGATTGCCGCCAATCGCCTTCATTCTTTTCCAGCTGAAGGAGGTCTTCACGTCACCGAGGGTAGGTAAGCCCCCGCCCGCTTCGATGTAGTCGATTTCCGCCTGGTTGGTGCGTTTGTCCTTGCGTGGCTCCTGAACCATGCGAAACCACAGCAAGCCGATCAGGATGCCGGCCACGCCGGTGACCCAGAACACATGCTGCCAGCCCCAGGTGCTGACCAGCCAGACCATCACCGGGGTGAACGCCGCCAGGGCAAAATACTGCGCGGACTGGAACACCGCCGTGGCCAGGCCCCGTTCATGGCGCGGGAACCACATCACCGTCAGGCGGTTGTTGGCGGGAAACGCCGGCGCTTCGGCCACCCCCATCATGAAGCGCAGGACAAACAGCGCCAGAAAGGCCGAACTGAACAAGTCGACGTAGCCCTGCAGGAAGGTAAACACCGACCAGATGATCAGGCTCATGCCGAGTACGAGACGCGAGCCGAAGCGGTCGAGGACGATGCCGCCGGGCAGCTGCATCCAGGTGTAGGCCCAGCCGAAGGCCGAGAACGCGATGCCCAGGGTCATGGCATCGAAGCCAAGGTCGGTGCGCATGCTCGGGGCGGCAATGGACAGCGTGGCGCGGTCAACGTAGTTGAACACGGTGACGATAAAGATCATCACGAGGATGAGATAGCGGACGTTGGTCTTCGCGACCGAGGGCGTGGGCGTGGGCGTGGGCGTGATCACTATTATTTTCCTTATTGTGAGTACAGCGGCGAATCCATGTGGCCCTTAAGGCTCCTGATAGCGGCATGATCGGCAAATGATTGCGCAATCATTAAGAGATTCAAAAAAAGGCCCCGCTCGGCAGAGCAGATGACCTTTGCGCCGATACTACACTGATTGCGCAATCATTCAACTCTGCGGTTATCGGAAAAAGCTGTTTTCAGGATCAGGTACTGGCGCGGTCGATCAGGGTGAAACCGGTGTCGATTCGCACGGGATGATGACTGCCGGCGGGATACTCGAAGCGCTCGAGCAACGCCTGGGCTACTTGCAGACCAATGTTCTTGCCATCGACGCTGACGGTCGACAAGGCCGGGTGAACCTGCGCCGCGCTGCTCAGATCGCCGAAGCCCATCACCGCCAGGTCCGATGGCACCCTCATCCCGCGACTGGCGGCTTCGGCCAGAACCCCTTGAGCCACGGTGTCGGAGCTGCATACCACGATGTCGGGCGGCACGGGCTGTTCAAGCAGGCGTCGCAACCCTTCCCGGCCCACTTCGAGGGTGGCCGGCGGCGCCAGGATCTCCATCGGCACCCCTTTGATACCGTGCCGTTCAAGCTCGGCAATCAGGCTGTTGCAGCGGCGCAGGCCACGGGGGTCGCTGATGCTCACCACCGAGAAACGCTTGTAGCCCTTTTCCAGCAAATGCCGTGCGGTCTCCTCCCCGACTTTTTCATGGGAAAAGCCCACCAGCATGTCCAGGGGATCTTCGCTCAAGTCCCAGGACTCAACCACCGGGATACCCGCCTGGGCGAGTCGCAGACGACTGGATTCAGTGTGCAGCGTGCCGGTCAGGACAATACCGTCCGGACGGCGGCCGAGCACCGCTTCCAGCAGTTTTTCTTCCTGCTCGGCGGAGTAGCCGGTCAAACCCAGCAAGGTTTGATAGCCCGCCTGGGTCAGACGGTCCATCAGTGATTGCACGGTGTCGGCAAAAATCGAGTTGGCAATGGTCGGGAGGAAAATCGCCACCAGGCGGCTTTTGTTACTCGCCAGGCCGCCGGCCAGCATGTTCGACACATAGCCGGTCTTGCGCACCGCTTCGCGGACCTTTTCCCGAGTCTCTTCGGTCACCAGTTCCGGTCGATGCAAGGCCCGGGAAACCGTCATCGGCGAAACGCCGGCCACCTTGGCCACATCAATCAAGGTCAGGCTGGCGCCCTTCTTGGGCGTGGTGATCGAAGTGTCAGTGGAGGACGCCGCTGGTTTCTTGGCCATGAACCTTTCCGAATCTGAAGCTGCCGCGCAAAGCAGGCTGCAAGCGCAGGGAATCTACCAAAACCCCGCGCAACATTCACGATACTGGGCTTTAGTGGGTGTGCGCCTTGTCAAAGGCACGCACCTTAAAATTGTTATCAGTCAACTTGATGGCTATTGGAGCCTCGCACATCAAGTTGCCATGGCGCTCAATTGGATTGGCTGGCGCGACCTTAAGTATTTTCTGAACCTCTCGACGGGCAATTCAACGGCGTAAACAGCAATGAGCGTACCAACGATGATTGAAGCAAAGTACGTGTAGGGAGTGGCTTCAAAATAGCCCAGCCAGCGAACCACGATCGTGATAGGTATATGAGTAATATAGAGAGGGTATGACAAGTCGCCAAACCACTTGTCAATCTTGCTGCCTTTGGTTTTTGCGAACAGGAATGGCGCGAGAGTAGCCAGTGCAAACAGTATAAGCGCTTCCTGCTTGGTGTGGATGGTGCACAGCGCGACGGTTGCGAATACGATGATGTAGGTGAAGGTGGATTTCTTTGTGATCGTGGGTGATAGCTTATTTATCCAGTATCCTGCCGCACCCAATGCGAAGTACAAGGCCGGGCCCGGAAAGTAAAGATCTGTTCTGAGATTGATGATTGAGGCGCTGAAGAGCATTTTGGCAGCCAGCGTATAGAGTGCCGCTGCGATGAAGAAGGCCACCGTTTTTTTAGGGCTTCTCACGATAAAGGGAGCGATCATGTAGAACATGATCTCGATAGAAAGAGTCCATGCAGGTAGGTTAATAATATTCTGGTAGCCGGTATGCGCTTTATCGACCCCAAATTCGGAAAAAACAACTTTTCCATCTGCAGAACTTACGTGCAATAACCAGTCAGAACCGAACATGAAAATATTTGAAAAGACAGCGACTACTTGGATGGCCAGAGGTTGTTGGGAGATCGTGTGGGCAACGGCCTGCAGCACACCTGTGGGAATCAAGATAAAGAGAGAGAACAGATAGACCGGCCAGAGCCTGAGGACTCGCCCCATATAGAATTCGGCATTGGTATCGGGTGTCTTGTACCGTTCATTGAGCCCGAGGGTAATGTAGAAACCCGACATGACGTAAAAACAATTGACGGCAAAGCCCGCAGGGGCGACAGGTATCCAGCTAATGGGGCCTATGTGCGAAAACATAACTGACAAGGCAAGAAATATTCTTATAAGACCCATTTTGTGATGCTTTCCCGTGTAGACATATTTTTTAAATAAAGATATCGGTATCGTATTACACTGCCCTCGGCCTGTCATTATCAATCTTGGAACTTTAGAACCTGATCTGTTTCAACGATCGATTGATACGAACACCATCAACGGTTACCGGATCAAAGTCGTTATCCCCCGAACCACTCCAGTCCGTTCTCAGGCTCGGAGTGGCCGGCGTCATTCAGGGCTGTCAGAAACTCATCGTAGCCCAGCATGCCGCCGATATCTTCCGGCGGCCAGGCGCTGACTCGATCAGAGGGCAACGATCAACCTGGCGGTAATTTCCTCTTGCGCCCTGCCCCGACCAATCAACCAGCGCTGAAAAGCCCGACATTGGGATTTCTGCAGGGTGTTGGGGTGCCAACTCAGGTAATACGGCGAAGGCAACGGCATGGCGCGCCCCCAGGGGATGACCAGGCGCCCTTCATCAATATCTCGGGAAATCATCGAAAACTGCGCCAGCACCACACCCTGGTGATCGATGGCGGCTTGAATCGCCATGCTCGACGAAGAAAAACTGCGACGGATGACAATCGCCTGCTCGACCGCCACGCCTTCATGCTCGAACCATTCGGTCCACGAGGGCGGCGAGTCGAATTTCGGCCGCGAGTCGATACGGATCAGCGGGTATTGGAGCAGGTCAGCGGCCTGCCCCACTTTGCCCGGATAGCCTGCAAGGCCCAACAGCGTCGGTGAGCAGGCCGGCACCACACAATCGCGAAACAGCACGACGCTGTGCTCGGCATATTGACCAGGCTCGCCATAACCGATCCGAAAATCTGCGTTTTCCTCCTCCGAGGTATCCGCCAGCGTGCCATCCAGATAGATGTCGAGATCCCCATGTTCATGCTGCCATTCGTAGGTCAGGGGCGCCAACCACCTGGTCATGAGCGAAGGCAGGCCACTGACATACAGGTTGTTGGGATTTTTCGAACGCTCGACTTCGGAAACGGCGGCTCTCAGCTCTTCAAAGGCGGTAGAACAGCGCCCATGAAAACGCAGGCCGATGGCGTTCAGCCGCAGGCGCTGTCCCTCCTTGACCGTCAGGCTCATGCCCAGTGCTTCCTCCAGCAACTTCATCTGCTGGCTCACCGCGCCCACGGAGAGATTCAGGCGTTTGGCCGCCTGGGAGATGCCACCGCAGTGACCGACGGTTTCAAACACTTGCAGGGCTCGTAGGGGCGGTAGGCGGCTCATGGCGATGCACAGCTCTCGGAGGCATTTTAAGTTTAGAAATTCTATTAAAACTGACAGGAATTGCCATATTTTCTTCATAGATAAATCGCTTTAGCCTTCTCCCACGCTCAATCGAGCGATGACTCAGCCGGTCCGGCCCCTCAATCATTTCGTTTCTCGGGAGTTCGCAATGACAGCTCATCCTCAGCAGATCACTCAGGTCGTTCTTGGCGACAGGGAACCTTCCATCGAAGAGTTCGTCGCGGTAGCGCGTTATTCCGCCAAGGTGTCGTTTTCCGAGACCTACAAACACCGCGTGAACAAATCCCGGGGTCTGGTCGAGCGTTTCCTCAATGAGAATCGCCTGGTCTATGGGGTGACCACCGGGTTCGGCGATAACGTCCGGCATGTGATTTCGCCGCAGAATGCCAAGGAGCTTCAGGTCAATATCGTGCGCTCCCATGCCGTCGCCGTCGGCGAGCCGCTCAAGCGTGAACAAGTTCGAGCGATCCAGTTGATGGTGCTGATCAGCCTGGGCAAAGGGTTTTCCGGGGTACGCCTGGAGTTGCTGGAACTGATTGCCGGCCTGCTCAACCATGATGTCGTGCCGTTTGCGCCAGGCGAGGGTTCGGTCGGTTATCTGGCTGTCGAAGGGCATCTGGCCCTGGTCCTGCTCGGCGAGGGCAAGGCGCGGGTCAATGGCGGCGAATGGGTGGATGGCGCCACCGCACTGAAACAGGTCGGCCTGCAACCGACGGACCTGCAGTGCAAGGAAGGCCTGGCCATGCTCAATGGCACCATGTCGGTGACCGCCATCGCGATTCTGGCCCTCTACAATTCCATGCAGAGCGCCGCCCTGGCCGACGTTGCCGCCGCCCTTTCGCTGGAAGCGCTAAAGGGTACGATTCGGGCCTTCGACCCGCGTTATCACTCGATCAAGGCCCACAAGGAGCAGGCGCAAACCGCCAGGGATATAAAGGCGATGCTGCAGGACAGCCAACTGATCGCCGAAAACATCGACTATCGGTTGCAGGACGCCTACAGCCTGCGGGCCATTCCCCAGGTGCATGGTGCGTCGAAACGCTTTATCGAGCACGCCCGGGAAAATATCGAGAACGAAATCCACTCCTCCGGCGACAACCCGATCATCTACCCGCTTGATGACGGCGACGGCATTGCCATCTCCGGCGCCAACTTCGATGGCAGCTATATCGGCATGTCGGCGGATTCGTTGTGCGTGGCACTGGCCAACCTGGCGAAGATCTCCGAACGCCGTACCGACCGCATGGTCAACTCGCACTTCAGCGAAATGCCGGCCTTCCTGGTGCGCAACCCGGGCCTCAACAGCGGTTACATGATCCTTCAGTACACCGCGGCGGGCCTGTATGCGGAAATGAAGGCGCTGTCGTTCCCCTCCACGGTCGACAGTTTCTCGACCTGCGCCAACCAGGAGGATCTGGTCAGCCTGGCTTACAACGCCGCCATCAAGGCTTACAAGGTGTCCGAAAAACTCGAATCGGTGCTGGCGATTGAACTGCTGGTGGGCTGCCAGGCACTGGACTTCCATGACGTGCACAAGGCTTCCAGCGTGACCAGGGCGGTTTACGACCTGGTGCGCAGTCGTGTACCGGTCGCCGACCATGACCGTGCCTTCTATCTGGACATGGTCAGTGTCACCGAACAGGTGCGCAGTGGTGAGGTGCTGGCCACGGTGCAGAAAAACCTCAAGTAAATGAGTTGAACCCCAAGGCCGTCCTTCGGCCGTCAAGGTAGGCGTTTTTGCTGCCTCTTGACGACTGAAGGACGGCCTTTTTCGTCACACAAGCCCCCACACCCAGCGTTCCCCATCGCGCACTAACATCTCTCAAACTGTCACCGAGCGCCCCAACGTAGCGCAATTCCCAGCCTAGGTAACAATACTTATCCCCCCGGCAAAACCCCCAGAAAAAAAACTCCTCCCAGCAAGCCCTTGTCCTACAAGCCCCACAGCCAAATCCCAGGTTTTATTGAGGGGCGACCCGACAAGTTGGCCGCTTGATTGCATATGCTTGTATGTACAAGTAAATGTGTGTGCGTATGAGTTGGCAGAAAAATCTGCGCACAGCACCTGTTTACGTGTGAGAGCAAGGCCACAAACCTGCCGATGATCACGGCTTGATCGATCGATCAGGGGCACATGGAGAGGGGGCAGCCAGCCAGGCTGAACCATTAGGGGTGCGAATTAGCCGGCTTGACTGGCAGGTTGGCTGTTTATGGTTTTGTCTTGTCTGCACAAGAACCGTTGCGCAGGCAAGCATTGGAGATTCGGCCTGAGCCGGATCAGTTCGCAACACTCCATTGATTAGGCAGGAAGTTATCAAGATGTCGAAGAAATCAAGCTGGTTGGGTTCTGTAGCGCTCAGTGCAATGGTTCTGGCCTGTGCCCCGGCACTGCAGGCCAAAGAGTGGACCTCGGTAAATATCGCCACCGAGGGCGCCTATGAACCCTGGAACCTGACGCTCCCAGGTGGAAAGATCGGCGGCTTCGAGCCGGAGTTGATGGATATCATCTGCCCGCGCATGAAGCTCAAGTGCAACGTCGTGGTACAGAACTGGGACGGGATGATCGCCAGCCTCAATGCCGGTAAATTCGACGTGCTGATGGACGCCATCGTCATCAACGAGGAACGCCAGAAGGTCATGGCCTTCTCGACGCCTTACGCCCAGACTCCGGCCAGCTTCGTCTCGCTGAAAGCCGATCTGCTGCCGGGCAAAACCGGTGACGCCGCCGCCATCACCCTGGGCACCGACGCCAAGGCAGTCCGCGCCGGCGTCGAGGACCTGCGCAAGGCCCTCAAAGGCAAAACCATCGGTATCGCCTCCGGCACCATCTACACCCCGTTCATTGACGAAAACTTCAAGGATGTCGCGACCATTCGCGAATACGGCAGCTCGGCCGAAGCCATCCTCGACCTGCTGGCCGGTCGTATCGACGTCGCGTTCGACGACGTAACCTTCTTCAATTCGGTCATGGACAAGCCAGAGAACAAACCGCTGGTCTTTACCGGCCCGGTCATCAAAGGCCCGATCTGGGGTGATGGCGAAGCGCTGGGCTTCCGTCAGAAAGATCCGGAGCTCAAAGCCAAGTTCGACGCCGCCCTCAAGGAAGCCATGGCTGACGGCACCATCAAGAAACTGAGCGAGAAGTGGTTCAAGGCAGACCTTACCCCTAAGCAGTGATTCTGAATGGCCCGGCAACGTAACAGTTGCCGGGTTGCTTGAACCTTCATCATAAGTGGGACCTTCTATGAACCTCTTGCAGCTACTCAGTTTTGGTGACTCAGGCTGGGGAATGGCGCTGCTCAAGGCAGCGGGCATGACCGTGATATTGACCCTGGCGGCGCTGCTGGTGGGTGCGGTATTTGGCAGCATGGTCGCTGCGGCCAAGCTATCCCGTCGGCGCACCCTGCGCTGGCTCGGGGACCTGTATTCGATTCTGTTCAGGGGCATCCCTGAGCTGCTGGTGATCTACCTGTTCTACTTTGGCGGTGCCAGTGTGGTTACCGCGGTTGGCCACTGGTTCGGCGGCGAAGGCTATATCGACGTACCGCCTTTCCTGGTGGGTGCGTTGGCGGTCGGGCTGATTTCCGGCTCCTACCAGGCCGAAGTCTACCGTGGCGCCTTTCTCGCCGTCTCGAAGGGCGAACTGGAAGCCGGGCTGGCCATCGGCATGAGCCGGGCCATGCGTTTCAAACGGATCTTGATCCCCCAGGTACTGCGCTTTGCGCTGCCCGGGCTGGGCAATGTCTGGCAAATGAGCCTGAAAGACTCCGCGCTGATTTCCGTGATCGGCCTGGTGGAATTGATGCGGGCCAGTCAGGTCGCGGCCGGATCGACCCGGCAA
>Ga0209888_1000294_pt1 | contig 28653 bp, 25 predicted proteins | sample OrgsoiDNA_201059_FD_185807 | JGI IMG/M metagenome (GOLD analysis project Ga0209888, IMG submission 185807) | Permafrost soil microbial communities from the Arctic, to analyse light accelerated degradation of dissolved organic matter (DOM) -... | ecosystem: Environmental > Terrestrial > Soil >...
GCTTGCAGGACCGTGGCCTTCAATCCCCTGGCGCTCACGCCGGGAGCCAGCGTCAAGGGCGCTGAAACGCTCAGGGGCATTTGCAGGGTGTTTTGCGTCTGCGCGTCCCCCACCGTGGCCAGAGTGGGCGAGCCTGCGGCTTCGGAATAGGCTACGTTTTGTGCTCCGTCATTTTGAATCGATCCATTGGAGTCAGGAAGGGCAAGAGGGCGCGTTGGTTGAATCGCCGGCGGAGCATCGGTCGGGGAATCATTGGAGGCTCCCTGTCTGGCCGCATAAGGAGCCATCGTTTGAAGGATTTTGAGATCGGACTTTAGTTTTGCTGAGTTCGACGCGAACGTAGCAAGATCCTGATCCATCCGAGGAGTATCTTTTTTTGCCTGCTCGAGCATCGCATTGTATGCGGGAGTAAAAGCGGGGGACTGCGCATGCGAGTCGCCGGCGTGCAAAAGGGCGGTCGCGGCCAAAGCGGCCAAAGCGGTTTGGGCAAAAAGAACGGACGCGAAAAACCGCGGACGGGGAGCGGCGATGGCGCGAGCCGAAACACGGGATGAAGCGGGCGGGAAAGCGCGGGGCATGAAGGCTCCAATCAAGCGCGTGAAAAAAGGGGGCAAAACCCAACGGCGACAATTAGCGGACAAAACAAGCGGGCAACGCATATTCGCGAAACGGCGGCGGGGCGCGAAACCCCAATCAGGGCAAAGGCGAAACGCCGCCTAAAATCAAGAAAAAACCAACAGGCTGAAAGCCGCGCCGGGGGAACTGGAAACGCCAGAGTGTCGCGCGCGAGCCGAACCCCGGCAAATTACTGCAGTCCGGGCGCGACGGCAAGAGTGGATCGGGCGTTTTGGGAAGAAGACGGCGTCGAAGGCTCGCCGCTCGGCGGTTTGTTGGGCAAAAAAAAGCGAAGAGAAACGAAAAAGAGAATCGGAAAGGATTTTCTTGCTTTTCCCGAAGAAAAGACCGAATGCGATTGCCATTCGCTGCCGTCGCGACCATTCAAAAAAGAAAGGTTTTTGAAAGATTCGAGGGGCGTCGCTGCGGCGAGCCGCAAGGAGCCGAAAGGCCCGCGCGGAGGACGAGCCTCATGAGGAGCGCGGGTGAAAAATCAGCCGCCCCCTGCGTCTTTGAGGTCTTGGTCGGTGCTCACCTGGTCCGCTCGCCAGCCTTCGTTGGTTTTGACCAAAATGGCTTTGCCTTCCCCCGGGCGCGTCATGCCCGGGACGCCCGCGAAGTCTTCGCGCGTGGCCCATGGCGGCACGTCGACAACCTTCCAGGTGAAGTTGGCTTGGGAGACCGTGACGCCGTTGGCGGGCGCGGGCTCGGTGAAGTCCTGGACCACGTCCACGCCGCGGCGGCCCACGCAAAAGCCTTTGCCCGGCGTCCAAGCCTTGGCCGCGTTGCCTTTGTCGGTGATCGTGATCTGCGTGGCCGGCTGCGCGAAGAAGCCAGAGCCCTCGACCTGCTGGAGGGTGATCAAGTTTTCATGCGCCAAGCCTTGAAGGATTGCGTGCAGCGGGCGATTGGGGTTCGTTGTGACGCGCAGCGGAAACGTCGGATTCGGATTGGTCACGTTCCAACAAATGGGATCGTCCTTTTGAAATTGCGCGTCGACCGCCGTTTTGATGTCGCTTTTTGAAGGGCCTGATCCGCACGCGGCGAGCGAGAGGGCGCAGGCCGCGGCGCAAGCAAGAAGGACCGACGCCCGCGCTGCGGCCGCCATCGATCCCGTGAGCCAGAGTTTTTTCATGGCGATGCCTCAAAAAGTGAGCAAAGGGCCGCTGCGTGAGCCCGCGAGAGCCAAGCGCCCCGCGGCGTCATTTACCCTGCGGCCGGCGGCCAGGGCAAGAGAAAAAGGGGAAAAGGCCGAAAGGCGGAAGGCCAAAGCCGCCCAAAGGCATCGCGGCGGCGCCACAAAGTTTGTGAAAAAATATCTTGCGAGGAAAAAAACCGCCTCGAGGCGCGATTGCGCGCGAAAAACGCGTGGCGGAGGCGCAACACAGGAAAAAAGGGGGAAGTTGCCGCGCGGGGCGTGCGACAATGAAGGTCGCCTTTTTTCTCGCCGGACACCGCGACGCCATGACCCAGCCCAAATTGCCCTCTCTTTCCGTTTTCAATTTGTCCCCCAAGCCCGTCATCGCGGAGGGGGGCAAAGCGCAACCGGTGTCCAATGCGCCTGGCGAACTGAGCGCCGCGCACAAAAAGGAGCAAGCCGAACGCATGATCGCTTTGGTGCGCGAAGCCTCTCGCCAAGCCTTGTTCGTGAGCATGAGACGCAATCCGCCAGGCGCGAACAGCGCTTTGGGGCGCGAGCCGGACCGAATGGATGTGCATTCGCCGTTGAATGCGCTGGAAAAGGCGTCTGAGATGATGGAGGTGAAGGTTGATGCGTTGTGCGCGGCCATCGCGAGCCCGGAGGCATTGTGCTGGGGAGTCAAGGACGGCGATTTGGTCAGGTTGCCGTTGATGCTGGCGGTCGCGCAGAAGTTCGCCGAACGCAGTCTTTATGAAGCGCAAGAAACAACCGTCAGAAAATGGTTGGCGCGCGCCGTTTCCGTGCCTGGGTTTGATCCCGGCGCCCCCATGCGAGTCGCCGCGCGCCGCGTGGCGCATCCCTTGGATTCGATTGAGGAAAAATGGGCAGACCAAGAATGGGACTCTCCCATGCGCGCCATGGCGGAAGCCGGGATGTGCGATGTCTGCCTCGCCTGGATCGAGGCCGTTCCGCAGTTGAAGAGGCAAGGCTTTTGGGCGGACATAGCGTTGCCTGCGGTGACGGCGATCAAGAGAGATCCTTTGGACGGACCCTCGCAAAATTGGCGCAAGCTTTTCGCTCTCCAAGAAAGCGTGCGATTCGAAATAGAGCCCCATCCGGCGCGAGCGGGCGCCGCGCTCTCTTTGGAGCAGGAAAAGACAAAAAAGATATCCATGGAAAGTCTGGCGACGGCTGCGCGCGGCAAGGTCCTTGACGCGGAAAAAGCGCTGCAAGACGCTCTTGATTTTCGCGAGAACGCCGCTTATGGATTGCTGCCGCGAGCGACAATGGCCTCGGGCTTGGGATTAAGCGCGCCGGAGCTGGGCCGCGCGGACCTTTTTGGCTCATTTTTGGCTGAAAACGGAGATTTTTTGATCGAGCAGTGGGGCATGACCCGCAATGGAAACACCGCGCAAAAAAAAACGTTCGGCCCCTTGGTGATCGCGCTGGAAAAACTCAATGAGCTGAGGACGCAAAAGGCGGCGACCGCCGATCAAGCTTGGGCTTGGGCGAAAACCGTGAAAATAAGAATGATGGCGCGAAAAGAGGACAACCATGACGAGATCGTGCATGAGTCCTTGATCGAAAACTTGGCGTGCTCGAATTTCCATTTCTATCTGCGGCCCGCGCAACTCTACGAAACGCAGGAGCGAGAGGACGAGCTTTGGTCATGGCTGGAAAGCGCTCGCGGATTTGATCCGTCCGCCCCTTTGCCGGGCGCCGTGGTGCCTCTGGTCCAGCAAGCGCTGCGAGGCGACGCCCGCCAAATTGAGCGCGCGGCGCGGTGGATCGCCGCCATGCGGCCGGCGAAAGTGAATCCGGATTGGGCCGCCGTGGCGTTGGCGTTTCCCCGAAGCGATGACCCGGCGCAAGTCGCGGCGCGCCTGGCTTTTGTTTCAGCCGTGAACCGCGCCGTCGAGCGCCAAAAGCTGACGGAGGCCGTTCGCGCGCCGGGCGAGTATGCGCCCCGGTCGGGAGCCGTTTTCACCGTGCCGCCCGCGATCGTGCGCGCCTTGCCGCCGCGCGTTTGAGCGGACAACCCACAAACGCCCTGCCACATTGAATCTCAGGAGCTTTCCTTGCAAAACGCAAAAAAAGGCCGCGATGGCGCGCGTTCCGATCTGAACGCTGATGAGAAAGGCCAGCAAGAAGCTGAATTTGCCCGAATCGACGCCGCGGTCAGGGCGGTGCGGCAAAGAGAGGGCGTCTCCGAGAGGGCATTGCGTTTGCTCACGCACGATTGGCTCGCCAGCGGCATGATTTCGGCGCGGGCTTTGTGGGATTGGGCCACTCGCTCAAAAAAAATGTCGAGCGCCGAGCGCGCAGCGGGTTTTGAGCCGGAATGCGAGCTCGCCATTTGGCTCCGAACCTCCTGCCCGCAGGATTCAGAGGGCAATGATGTGTTTGAATGGGCCAGGCTTTGCCAAGAAGCGATGGCTGACAACAATGCGTTCAACCCAATGGCCTTGATCGCAACGCGTCAAGGGCCTTTGTCTTGGATTGACATTCTGCTGGCCAAAGGCCGTGGGCGGCAGGCGCGAGCGGCCATCGAAAGGATTCCGGGCGCAGAATGGCCCTCGCATTGGGACTTGCTGGCGCGCGTGGCGAGGAATTCTTACATCGTGCGCGCGGAATGGGAAGACATAGACGCGGCCAGTGAAATGGAGGCGGTTTTGCGGCGACAAACCGCGCTGAACGCGGAGGCGCAAGCCTTGGCCGTCGCGTGCGAAGAGGGCGAGGAGGCGAGAGCGAAAGAAACCGCGGGCAATGAGCGGCCCGTTGTCCATGCAATGGCAAAGAGGATTTGAGATGCCCCATTTGAGAAAAAACACGCGGCGAGAGCCTGCCCAGAAAAAACCTGTCGAGCCGCGCGCGTCGACCGTCGACCATGGGGCGTTGGCGCGAATAGGAAGCGGGCTTGTCGCGCGGTGGCATGGAGCCGGACAGACCACCGACACGATGCGGGAAGCCGCGCATGGAATCGCGGCCTTGATCGAGGCCAAAATCGTTTCGCGCGAGCAGGCGCTTGCCTGGTCGATTTCGTCGGCCTCGGCGGGCTGCTGGGGCGGGGAGCGATCGGCATGGCCCTTGATGGCGGCGTCCCTGGCCTGCGTGGGATTGAGCCAAAGCGCGCACCAAGCGCTCGCGACGGGCAACGAGGCGTTTGCCCCAACCCTCACGCTGTCCGGAATTGCCCCGCGAGATTGGAAAAGTTGGCAAATGTCGGAGTCGCCAGGAACGCTTGCCCACTTGCCTTGCGCCGTCGAGGAGGAGGCGTCTTTGATGGAATGGGCCATTCTGTGCCAAGACTTCAAGGCGACCGCGGCCTGGATCGACTTGGTTCCTGAAGAGGCGTTTGACTCCGCCTGGCTGGGATTGGCTTTGGGGACGTGGCCCGCCAACGGAGGGAGCCATGAGAAAGACGACGCGCGCGTTTTGGCCCTCGCGAAATTAGTCGCGCGCGAAGAGCGCGCTCAGTTGGCCCTGGCCACAAACGCCGCCGCAATCCCGCTTCGCCGGAGCGCGTTGCGCGTCTGAAAGCCGCGCGGGGGCGCCAGTGGCCGGCGTTGGCGGCGTTTGGGCGAAGAAAGCGCAAGCCGTCGCGAGAAGAGCCGCGTCGCCGTTGTTTCACGTTGTTGGCTCGGCCCCTTTACAAAAGCCGAAAAATCCGCGAAAAAGACGGCGGGGCGAGCGTTTTCGGCGCCCAAACCGCAGCCTTTCCGGGGACACTGCAATGAGCTCGCAAGCCGCCAGCGAAAAAGACATCAAGCGCGCGCAGAATATCGCGCTGAAAGCCTCCCTGGACGTCGAGCGCAAAGTCACTCGCCACAACAGGACTGCGGACAATTTCGGGTGCCCGACCCTGGAGGCTTTGCGCTGGGCCATCGAATGCGGAGAGTTGGGCGAGGCGGCCGTGGCGGAGGCTCTGGCGGATCCGTCAAACGCGGTGTGGAGCTGGCAATCGGAAGCGGGCGGGCTGGTGGCCGTGAAGGCGCCCTTGCTGTGGGACGCGATAAAGAATCCCGCGACGCCGCGCGACTCCTTGAAGTGGGCCGCGCGCCTCGCGTTGCGATCGAATCGCTTTGATCCGTGGAAACCCGCAGGCCCTCTCTCCGAAGACGGCCTTCGAGGAGGGCCGCCCGCGGTGGCTTTGTCCAATTTTTCTGAACATCCGGCCCAATGCGAGCAAGCGCAGCCGGTTTCTCTTTTGGAGGAGCTCATTCGCGTGGGGTGCCTAGACTTGGCCGTCGAGTGGGCCAGCCAAACGCATGAGGGGAAAACTGAGGCCACATGGGTCGACGCCTTGGTGGTGTCCATCAGCGGCGACACCGCGTCCTTTCGGGACGCTTCGCGCCCGCACTGGGGCGCGTTGCTGCATTTGGCGCAAGCGATCAAAACGCGCGTGGAGCTCAGCGAAATCGTGTCGCCCGCAAAAGATCAGCAAGCAGGCGCCGAGGGCCAACAATCCAGCCTTTTCAAAGAGCCGCGAGCGAGCCATGGCTCCGGAGAACGCGAAAATTTGCCTGGCGGCGCGACGGCGCGGGGCGACAGCGAGGGCCGATTGTTTATGGCGCCTTTTTCGAATGCGCCAGAGGATGCTCCGCATGCGGCGGCGTCGCCGACGAGCCGCGGCGCGGACTCCCCGGCCTCCCCCGCAGACGCCAAGGGAGCTCCGCCCCGCGCCAAGGCCCCTTGGGAAAGCGAAGCCGCGGGTTGGGCGGCGCAAGGCGCCATGGAGGGGATTGGCGGCGCGATCGTCGACAAGTGGTGGGTTGACGCGGAGGGCTATGAGGGCGGCCTGGGCGGCCTGGAAGAGCGGCTTGCCGTGTTCTGCGATTTCGCGATGCATCACGCCATGCAGCTCAAATCACACGGCAACGCGAGCGCCGACGAAGTGTTCTCTTGGATCATGAGCGCGGCCTCCGGCAGCGAGCCGGGCGGATCTCGGCAAAACCGGCGTCCCTTGGCGTTGTGGCTTTTGCACGGCGTTCAAGAGCGCTCCGAAGAGCTCGCCAAGCAATTTTGGGAGTGGATGCAAACGGCGAAGTCTTTTGACCCGCGGGCTGTGCCGGCGGGGGAGGAGGAGAGCCTAATGAATTTGGCTTTGGTTTGCGCCGTCCCTGGAATGGCTTTGGAATGGGCCAAAAACGCCGATCCAAAAACCTTGCCTGCCTCGTGGGCGTCTTTGGCGGTCTTGTCCTGGCACGGGGAAAGCGTCCGCCAAGACTTGCTGCGCGCGTTTTTGGCCGCGTGCGAACGCGCGCAGTTGGCGCAAGCCGCGGCCGGCGCTCAATCATCCGCCGCGAAAAGGGCGAGCGAGGAGAGCGACGCAAGCGGGGCGGCAAGCGAGTCGGGCGACGGCAAACAAAAGAGCCGGGGACGAGGCCAAGGAAAAAGCCGCCGGCTTTGAGGCTGGCGGCCTTTTGGCTTGGGTCAGCCATCGTTTGTGGCCAAAGGCGCCTGCCGCAGCTTGTAGCCGCCCCCCGGAACGCCCTCGTGCAAGGCTTCTTGCAGCCGGGAGTAAAGGGCGTTGGCTTCGGGCTTGGGGATGGAGCGAGCCCAATCGCGCAACTCCACGCGCAACAAGACGTTCTCCTGCCCGGGCAAAAGCCCCAAGCGCTCCGCGGCGATCGCGGGGACTTCTCCTTCGGCCCAGCGGCCGGCCACGGCCATGGATTCCACCCACGGGGCTTGGTCGCCGGCGGCCGCCAGCAAACGCTCAGTCAACGCCTCCTCGCTCAAGCCGGGGCTCACGGCCAGGGACAAGTCGCGCTTGGCCGCAGGCTGGTTGGACACGGTTCGCCAGGGCTTCAAGTCCAGCATTTGCTTGGCCGCGCGCGGGTCGTCCGAACGCAGAAGGCGAATGTCCGGAATGCCCTTGCGCAACATGGCCAGCCGATCGAGCCCGACGCCCAGCGCCAACCCTCCGTGGGCCGAGGAGTCAATTCCCAGCCGCTCCAACAACGAGCGCGCGATTCGGCCGCACTCCAAGAGCTCGACGGGGCCCGAGGGGGTCTGGACGTTGAGCTCTTGGCCGCCCTCTGTGTAATGATGCGGACTGTCCGCCAGGCTCCACGCCTGTCCGGGCAGTCCGCTCTCTAGCGTGTCCGCGATCCATTGGCGCAGAAGGGCGTCCGTGGCCTCCTGCGCGTCGCACAGCAGCCACAAGTCCATTTGGTGGGGCTCCGCGCAGTGCCAGCGGTCGCGAACGTCTCGCCGATAAGTGATGCCGGGCGCCGCGATCAGCAAGCGTTCCCCAGATTTTCGACGGGCCGCGGCGCGCGCCAGGGCGCCGGGGATCAGGCTCGTCGTCTGCGTGCGCAAAAGGCGCGTGTCCGAAACCCAACGCGTGTGGGCGCTGCCCAAGGTGATTTCGTCCGGCGCATAGCCCAGCAAGGCGTAGTTGTCGCGCGCCTCGACCACGCGCTCTCCGCGCTCAATCGAGGCTTGCGGCCAGCCTCGCGCCGCCAAGCCCCGCAGGGCGCTTTGGGCCGCCAGGGCCACTGCGTGCGGCCGATCCGCGGACAAGTCGCTTAGGTCCGGCAGGGCGAGCGCCCGCGAAAGCTCCTGCGGCGAGACGACGCGGCGAGAGGAGGTTGCGCGTAGGTCGAGACCGCCCTCGCGCCCTTCGGACGAGGGGGTTCCGCCAGGGCCGTGGCGCCGGCCTTGGGCATCGTTTTTCGCGTGATCTGGGCTCGGGGCCCGTTGGCCCGTCGCGCGGGCGTGATTCTGTTCCATGATGGCTCTCCATGCGCGCCCGACCCGTTCAATGAGGGCGGTGGGCGCGTCGCTGCGATTGTCGAGCGCGAGCCTTGCGGCTCGCGTGTTTCCCTGGGGCGGAGGAGCGCCTGGGCGACAAAAGCGGGAGAAAATGGACTTTTGAGCGCCTTATTGGGCGCTGATAAATCGCGCTGCGGCGCGACGGGGGAGAGCGAGCGAGGGCTGCCCTGATGAGCGCCGCGCTGTCGCCGAGCGCGCGTCCGCGCCAGCCGCAAGGGCAGGGCGAGGGGGCAGGGCGCGAGGCGAAAGGATCAACGCAGTCATGGCGGACTCAAAAGAAGGGGAGGCGCGGTTTCGGCGAGGGGATTCGAACCCCTCGCGCAGGCCAGCGATTCAACAAGCAGGGGCCGCGCGTTCCAACACCGCACGAACGATTTTGCCTGCGCGCTGAATGGAAGTCAACAGGAAAATGGAGCCGGATTTTCCGGCTTTGGCTGAAAACAGCGTCTTTGGGGCTCCGCGGAGCATCTCAAAAACGGGAAACCGCGATTTGCGTGGCGCGCGTGAGCATGGGCTCGATCCAACGTTGCGCCGCGGGGGGCAGATCCAAAGGCTTCAAAAGCATCTTGGACGCCAATTGAATCGGCAGTTTGCGGCGAGCGACGAGATTCACTCGCTTGCGCGCGGCCTTGATGTCTTCGGGCGTCCACTCCGGATGCCGATGGGCGAACACATGCCGCAAGGCGATGTCCGCGTCGTCGGCTCGCAATTCCCACGCGCGTCGAATGAGCGCTCCGCACACCGCCCAGCGGCCTCGGCCTTCGTCCGCGTTGCGTTGCTTGAAGTAGGCCAAGAAGTTTTTGTAGTGCAGTGTCTCGTCCTGGGCGATTTCCCACGCCAAACGCTTCAAAACAGGCTCTTGGGCTTGTTCGGAAATGGAGCGATACAGCGTGCTGGTGCCCATTTCGACCACGCAGCGAGCGGCCATTTCCAGCGCCCGGGAAGGCTCCAAGAGCTCTGTGGAGCACAACTTGGAATATTCGCCGATGAAGGAATCAAAAGCGGGTTGCCAGTCGAAAGAGGGCCACGCCTTTTCCAAATAAGCGCGCAAAGCTCGCCCGTGCCGCAACTCATCCGACTCCCAGCGCTCATCCAGCCAGCGCACGATGTTCTCGTCATCAGAGAAATGCTCGGCCAGGTTCGCCGCATATAGCGCCGAACCGCTCTCCACGAAGCTCGCGGCGCACACCAGGCAAGCCAGGTCGTCATCGGCCGCGGCGAGATTCAAATCCACCGAATTCAAGTTCAAATCTTCAATGGCCCAGCGCGCTTGGGATTCAGGCGCCGATTTGGCCCGGGTGGCGGCCGGCGCGACGACGACAACGTCGCCCGCGGAATAGGCCGGCTCAGCCGCCAAAGCCAGAGTGGGTTCAGTGTTTCGGAGAGAAGTCATGACGGGCTCCTGGGTCGAAAAAACGAACGGGGCGGGAAATCGAGGATTCCGAGCGCAATCCGAAGCCGCTTAGGCCTGCGGGTTTCGCCTAGGTTGATCGCGTCCGAGGAAAAAGGCAACGGCACGGCGGGTCAGAAGGCACCGCGGCCGTCTCAGCGGTGGATTGTTGGGGTTTTCTGGGCATAAAAAGCCCGCGGGAGGCTCGCCGAGAGGATTTTCGGTGTTTTTGGCGAGCGCGAAGAGCGCGGCCGCCTTTTATCAAATGCCGCGAAAAACCTCGTCCTTTAGGGCGGGGAGGATGTCAACGCCCCTCCCGCTTAGGGAGCCAAAAGGATGAAAGGGCGAAGCTCCAAGGCTTGCAGCCGAGAAAACGCCCCGTTCCAAGGCGCGTCCACGAACATGGAGCGGCCTTCGTCGTCAAAAATGCCGACGCGCTCGCTGTCGCGCGGATAAATTTGATGCCCCGAGCTCCATTGGCTGTGAAGCTTCAAGGTCGCTTGCGCGAGCCGCCCCGCGCGCTCCGTCTGAAACACGGCGATGGGGCAAAAAAGCCCGCCCTCTTCGCCAAAGCTGTCGCCGTCGGTGTGGACCGCCCACAAAAACCATGTTTTTTGGCCTGCGACCGGATCAAACGACGCAAGGACGTCATGGCCGCCGACGCGCAAGCCCTGGACGTCCGCGTTGCGCTCCGAGCTCCAGCTGCCCGTGTGGCCGCCGGAGGACTCCGAAGACAGCTCAGAAAAATCGCCGAAGACCGAAAGTCCGCGCCGGCGCGGATCCAAAGCCCGAAAAACACGGTCTTTGTCCTGCTCGACTCGCGCCCAAAGCGCGTCGTCCGCGATGAGCGACGCAGGCGCGCGGAGCGGCTGAGCCTCGACGCCGCTTGACGGCGCCTTGGCCGTGGCATGCGTTGCGTTGGAGTTTTGCGTCATGGCGTCTCCGGGGTCAAAGGCGAGACGGGGAGCGGGCCCCGTGAGCGCGGGCCGCTTCGGCCGCGGTGTCGGCGGCTCGAATTTTGTTCGCGAATTCGTCGGCCAAAAGGCCCGATTCCACGCGCGCGAGGCTTTTGGCGCCCAATAATTTCAACGCCATCAAATTATGCGTGATTTGCTCGACTTCTGGCTCTGGATCCGCCAACGAGCGAACGCTGGCCGGAGCGTCCAATTCCAGAGTTTGGCCGCGAGCCCACACGTTGGCCGAGTGCTTGCGCGCGACGAATCCAATTGCCGGAATCGCCTCCTTCAAAAGCTTCTCCCCGTCGCGGCGAAAATGCGCTTTCGCCTGCGCGGCGTTCCATTCAGGGGGAGGCGCGCCGGGGCGCCAGTCCAGGGCGGCCTGCGCCGCCGCGCGCGTTTTGGCCTCCAAGCGAGCCAACGCCAGCGCGCAGTCATGCGCGAGGCTGACGCCATCGCGGTGCCACTCGCCCATTTGGGCGACAAGGGACGCGAAAAAGACCGTGTCGCCGCCGAACGCCCGATTTTCAACCGTGGACGGCCTGTGATCGCGGGGTTGCGCGAAATGCAAAATCACGAACCGCTCCGCCACCGTGATGCCCAATCGGCTCGGCGGCAAATCGTCTTCCGATCCTGCGGGTTTTTCGCCCTTGGCCATGCATTCTCGGAAAAGAGAGCATATCCAGGCCAATTGCGGCGCCAGGCGCGCGAATTCATCCGCCAGAGCGATCGCGCGCGCGGGATAGGTGGCGAGCTCTTTGCTCGGCGTGAAAAAACGAGCGATCGGCGGCGTTGGGGCGCCAACGGCGTTGGTCGCGAAGGGCTGGGAGCGGTCGAACGAGGCGTCGGGCATGCAGTCCTGAACTGAAAAGGCTGCCGCAAACGCGGCAAAGGGTCAAAAAAAGAAAAATCCAGCCAATTCGGCGATTTTATCATCTTCAAGCAGAAAAAGGGGCGGACGGCGAGCGCGATCTGACAAAAAAAGTTCAAAAACAGCAAAAATATGAGGTATGTTCGTGGGGTGGGAGACGCGGTGTTTGTCGTGCCAAAAATCCCTCAAAAATAGCGCAGCGCTTTCGCCGCCCGCTGAATCGACACTTATATGGCCGCGCCGTGGGCCTTGAAACTGGAATGCATTGATGAGCTCGCCTTCTTCCGTTGCGCAACAGGCTCCCCAAGAAGACACAGCGCAACCTGCGGTGTCGGCCGCAAACATGGCGCAAGAAAGCCCCATGCCTGTTTCGGCTGCCAAAAAGACGCCCTTTCTGGATTTTCCGACGCTGGCGGACCAACAGCTTGGCAAAGATCAAGCCGTGTGGGACAACGCCGCCGCGCAAATGTGGCTCGCCCTCGATCCGTGGGCCACGCAAATGGTCAATGAAAGCGTCGAGACGCGCGTCGAGAAGGGGCAATTGAGCGCGAGGGGATATCCATTCGCCCAGCGCGAGGCAAGCGGCGAGGCATCGGGTTCCAGCTCCAATTCGGTTAAGAAGAAGAATTCAGCGCCTGGGTTAAAACGCGACGCCGCGGCGCTAGCGCATGATTTCAACAAAGCGACAGGATTCCCCGATTGGGTGAATATGGAAAATCCGTCGCACTGGATGTTTTGGGCCCTAGAGGAAGAGGAAGCTTTGGCTCCGAATGACGGGCTGTTCACCAGAAGCTGGATCAGGGGCGGGGTGGTGCCTGGCGCCCACTCAGAGCATTTGACGCTCATGGGCTCGGCGGGAACCCCGGCGGACCTGCCGCGCGGGCCAGCGCTGGCCGCCGCTGCGCTGGCGTCAGGAATAATGAGCGTGGAATTGAGCCGCTTGCACCAAGGGCTCGGCGTGGGCGCTCGCGCATGGGCCATTTGGACGCTTTTGGAAACGACCGATTTCCTGGACGCGATGCAGGCAGAGGGCTCCTTCAAGGAGCACGGCGTGCTGAGCTCTCCGCGAGCATTGGCGGCGCGAGAGGCTTTGGGCGCGTGGGCCAAGGCGCGCGCGGAGTCGGCGGCGACCCGGGACGCTCGGGCCATGGCGTCGCATGAGGAGCAAACGCGCGCAGAAGGCGCGCGCTCCGCGCTCACCATGCAAGAGGCCATCGATTGGGCGTTGTCTCGAGAAGAAATCCGCAAGGGCATGGACAATCTGCGCATCAACCAGTTGTTCAACTGGCGGCGCGGGGAGCAATTGTGGCGCAAGGCCGTCGTTCGCGTCGAGCGCGACGAGCTTGATGAGGCGGTGGCCAGCGCTCGCCACGCGGTCCTGGGGCCAGAAGACGACAGCGCTGGGCGCGGCGAAGGAGCCGCGGGCGAGGAATCCGGAAAGCGAGGCGGTCGCCGTCTTTGATTGCGCTTGCGGGCGCAGGGAGATAGAATAAAGCCTTCCACCGCGAGCTCTTTGGCGAGCCGGGTTTTCGAGTCTGATTCGGGGAGCGTTTTGGCGCCGGATCGCTGGCTTTCGCGGAAGCTTCCTTTGGGCCTGTCATGACCGACGCCGCAAAAATAAATCCGTCTGATTTCTTGGCTGCTCTCGAAGAACCCGGCGCTTCAAGCGCCGACGCGCGCCTGGATTCGAAAGAAGTTCGTGATTTTCGCGATGAGAAAGGGAATACCCTGCTGATGATCGCGATTGAGCGCTCGCTAATAAAGGCCGTCCGAAAATTGGCGCCAGTCAGCGATTGCGAGGCGGTTTCCAAAGAAAACCTAACGGCGTTGACGCTGGCCGCTTACAACGGAGACGCCCGCATGGTCGCGGCGCTTCTGCCTTTTTGCGACGCGAACAAGCAACAAGCGGGCAACAGCCTCGAAGGGGGCGCCACGGCGCTCATGTTCTCGATGCTAAGATTGGATGAAAAATACCCGGACGCTTTTTTGGCTTTGGCCAAAGTGTCGGATATGAGCCTGCGCAATCACTTGGGGGAGACGCCGTTGATGATCGCGGCGCATTTTCAAAATGCGTTCGCCGTTGAGAAGCTGCTCCCTTTGTCAAATCCTGACGAGCGCGATGCGCGCGGAAAAACCGCGCTCATGATCGCCGCTGAAAGCGGAGCCCGAACGGCGCTCAAAAGGCTTCTGCCCGTGAGCGACATTGAGGCGCAATGCCACAAGGGGATGACCGCGATGCATTATGCCGCCATGCTCAAGCTGTCTTATGATTTGGACGTGTTGCGGACACTGGCTCCTTTCGCGAATTGGTCGCACCAAAGAAAAATAGACGGCGCGACGCCATTTGCCCTTGCCCTGCAACATCCGACTCCGTTGCGGTTGGCCGCCGCCGACTTCCTGGCGGAAAAAAGCCCTGTGGAAGAAGTGCGCGCGGCGGTCGCCAAATGGGGCCGTGAAGATTTGCCGAAAGCGCACGCCCGAATGGAGTCGCTCGAATTGGCGGCTGAAATGAATGTGTCGTCATGGCGTCAAGGATCGTCCGATGCGTCAGTGGATGAATCCGAGAGCAAGAATGGCGTTTCGGGCGCGAAAAATCCGCGCCAAACCAAGTGGTTGTGAAAAATCGAACGCTGTCTCGGCCGGAGAGCCGTTTGAGGTTTTCGCGTTCGACGAGCTGGGTTGCGCGAAGACACAGAAAAAGCTTGCAAGGATTCGCGCTCTTGTGTATCTTTGAGAGCTTGTCGGGCGCCGCAGCGCGTCCGAATGGCGGAATCTCCGCCTTGTGGCCTTTCAATGGAGCGCCAACAATGTTTTTTTTCAATTTCCATCTTTCCGCCGCTCACTGAGTTTTCAGTGACGGACGCCGGCCCACAGCGCTCCCTGCGCGCGGGCTCTGGTCGTGCGCGAAAAGAACACCCTCTGAATTTCTCTCGTTGCGCTTCACGCGCTCCAAGCATTGACGGCATTGCCTTCGCTTAGGAGCTTCGCGCGGCTCAACGAGCCCGTTCGCGGGGTGGCCTGACCTTCGCTTCGATGAGGGCTCGCCCAGGTTGCCTCGCGCGGTTGGCGAAGACGCGCGAACGCTGGGGCCCAACGGCGTCTGAGGTTCACGCGTCTCAGAGCGATCTCCAAAGGAGATCAACCCAAACTGGAAAAAGGAAAACACCATGTCGCATTCACTGCACAACGCATTCACCACGATGGAATCCGCGCAGCGCGCAACGAGCCGCCAACCCAAAGGACGCTCGCAAGTCCACGGCTCAGGTCGCTCTTTGCGCCCGCAAAAAGGCTCTGGGCGAGCCCGCCTGGGAGATCGAGGATCGCCAGCCATCAAGGGCGGCGGCCGCGCGTTTGGCTCGGGGCAAGCCCCGCGCGTTGTCGCTCAAAAAGCCTTGCCGGCCCAATTGAGAGGCGCCTGGGAGGGGTGGCAAACGACACAAGCGCCTTTGGTTGAAAAAGCGCTGCCTGTGGCGCCGTTTTTCGCCAAAACGGCCGATCTCGCTCGTTGGTTGGCTTCGCAAGGCGCGACGGGAGGCTTGCTTGTCATCGCTCTCGAACGCCAAGATTTGGCCCGCGCGGCGGCGAATTTGAGAGATTTCAAAATCGTTGTCGGGCGCCCCAGTTTGCCGGCCGTTTTGCGCGCGGAAAAAGGAGTCTGGATTTTGTCCTGACGCCGAAGCGGGACACTGAAAACTGCGCCGAAAAAGACGCGCCAAGCCGCCCCCAAAGGGGCGGCTTTTTCACGAACGAAGGAGCCGCGCGAGGCGAGAATTGGCGAAGCGACCAGGGCGCCACGGGTGGAAAACGCGCGATGGACGCTCAAAAATCCAGAGGCACTCGCCAGAGATACCAAGACGCGATCGTCCGATAAGGGCTCCACGCGACGCCGGCTTTGGCCAAAAAACCGCGAGTGGGCTGGGCGGAAAGTCCTTTGAGGCGCTTGAATCCTTCGCGGACGCCAAAGTCATCAACAGGCAAAATGTCCATTCGCTCCAAGGAGTAAACCAAGAACATCTCCACGGTCCAGCGGCCAATTCCCGGGAGCGCCACCAATCGCTCGATGAGCGCCTCATCCGAGAATTGGGCGGTGTCGGCCAACGAGGGCACCAAACCAGACTCCGCCGCCAGGGCGATTCCGACGATGCACGCGGCTTTTTTGGCGGAAAAGCCACAGGCTTGAATGCGGGCGATGTCCATCGACACAACTTGTTTGGGGGCGGGAAAGTCCGCGGGCGTCGGATCTTCGAAAAAAAGACGAATAAAACGCCCCAATATGGATTCGGCGGCCTTGGCGTGCAATTGCTGGTGCGACACCGCTCGAATCAGGGCCTCATAGGGCTCGCGCGCAGGTTTGGACTCATGCAAGCACGGACCCACGCGCTCGACCAATCGAGCCCAGTCGGCGTCCAAGGAAGACAACGCCGAGCTCGCCTTGGCGTAAAAATCAGCGTGATCGATTTTGGCGGGCATCTCAGGCGCGGGGGTCGGGGCAGAGCGGGGCATGGAAAAAACGCGAAAATCGGCGCGAGAAAAAGGGAAGAGACGAAAATAGCGCAAAAATCCCTCGGGCGCATCCTGTTTTTTGCTATTTCACTCGAAAAATCAAGCGACGAGACAAAGCGAAGAAATTGAGCCGACCGGGTGGGGTTAAAAAGAAAAGCCCCACAGGGCTTTTCTTGTCTTTTGAGGGCTATTTGGGCCGCGCGCCGTCAATCCGGCGGCGAATCGATTGCCTGTGCCCTCGATCAGGCGACTGTGGCCGCGGAGGAGGGTCGGGCGGCCGAGCTCTTCGCAGCGTCAGCCGTGGCGGAGGTCGGAGTCGGCGCGCATTCAATGATTGGAGCGTCTTCTTCGCGCCAGATTGCACGCGAGCCGCGGCCAAAAGAGCCCAGGGAAAACGCCCAACTCGCAAGCGTGGCGAAGCGGTTGCTCCAACCGACCAGGAAGTAGACATGCGCGAGCAGCCACAGCGCCCAAGCGGCGTGCCCGGTGATCGAAAAAAGCTTGAACTTCGCGACTGCGCGGCCGCGCCCGATCGTGGCCAGGGAGCCCGAGTCCTTCCATGCGAAGGGGTCGGTAGGCTCATTGCGAAGCGCGCGCAAGACATTGAGCGCGCAAACGCGCCCCATTTGCTTGGCGGCGGACGCCATGCCAGGAACTTGCGCGCCATTGGGTCCCTTGGCGGAGGCCAGGTCGCCGGCGACAAAAAAGAGCGGCGCGCCCGGCAGCGACAAATCGGCGTTCGGGGCCAAACGGCCAGCGCGATCCGCCGGGAGATTCAGCGCGTCGCCCAAACTCTTGGCGATCGGATTGGCCTGCACGCCCGCGGTCCACAGGATCACTTGCGCATCCAGCCTGTGGCGTTGTCCGCCTTGGTCATATTCCAGGAAGTCTTCTTGCACATTGGACACCCGAGCGTTGGAGATGAATTCAACGCCCATTTGCTCCAAGTCCTTGCGAGCCTTCTCCCCCAGTTTTTCTCCGAAGGGGGCCAAGGGAAGCTTGCCGCCGTCGATCAGCATGATCTTGGCGTCAGCCGGATTGAAGGAGCGGAATTCGCCCGGCAACGTTTCGCGGGCGATTTGCGCAAGGGCGCCAGCCAATTCCACGCCTGTGGGGCCTGCGCCAATGATGGCGAAGCGCAGAAGCTTGGCCTTGGCGGCAGGGCCGCAGGCGCCTTCGGCGAGCTCAAAGGCTTCGAAAATTTTGCGGCGGATCTTTTGCGCGTCCGACAGCGTTTTGAGTCCCGGCGCCCTGGCGGCCCATTCATCGCGGCCAAAGTAGCTCGTTTGGCTGCCGGCCGCCAGAATCAACGCGTCAAATTCCACAACACGGCCCGTGTCGAGCTGAGCGGTCTTGGCGACAGGGTCAATCGAGAGAACTTTGGCGCGAAAAACACGGGTGTCCAGGTCGTCGCGGACAATGGAGCGCAACGGGGCGGCGATGGAGGGGGCGGGAAGAGAGGCCGTGGCGACTTGATAAAGCAGGGGCTGAAAGAGGTGATGGTTCGTCGGGTCGACGATGTCGATGCGAACGCCTTGGCCGGCGAGCGTTTTGGCGGCTTCAAGGCCGGCGAATCCGCCGCCCACGATCAGGACGCGAGGTTTGCGACTGGGAGCGTTGGCGGCTTGAGTGGCCGTTTGCGCAGAGTTTGGGTTTGAATTTGAAGCACCTGCGTTGAGGCTGTTTTGGTTCAGGTCCATGACCGTCTCCCAGGTTGGCTGGCCGCTTCGGCCGACACACCCATCATGCTCCTGTTTTTCGGAAAAGAACAGGGTTAACCCGCTGTCAAGAGGCGGGAAGGGGTTGCGGCGACACGTCGCAACCCGTTGCGATCCTTTGTTTACGGGCCTCAAAGAGCGGTTGCTAAAAATTAGTTGTTTTATTCTACTATTTGGGGGCGGCGCCTTCGCTTGTGGCGTTCATTTATTGACATCCTCCCCGCCCTAAAGGACGAGGTTTTTCGCGGCACCTGATAAAAAGGTTGGGCGCTGCTTTTTTCTCCGCCAGAGAGCGGAACTGAATGGCGACTTTTGGAGTGGTTTTTGGTAAAATGGAAGTCCGCGCACTTTTCACGCCAGCCAGGACACGAAAAGCATGAATTTCCCAAATGCCGCTTCCTCATTCCGAGAGTTATTCATCTCTCGCCTGCCGCGCAGTGTGTTGGGCGCAATGGTGGCTGTCGCTTTGGACCCGGCCGTGGCGACCGATGCGGCTTGGAACGCCTTGCTGCAAGCGATTGAGCCGCGCGTGAAGGAGATCGCGAGCGACGAGGCGCACATTGAGAACACCTACGACCACGACGGCGACACTGGGCACTCCGAAGAAAAAATCGCTCGCATCGAACAGTTGAGCTTCATTTTCGCCCTTCAAGGAGAGGCCGGGGAAATCGCCGCTGCCCGGTTTTCACAAACATTTGGATCAGACCGCTGGAAAGCTTGGGCGTCTCCCGAAGAGATTTCAATTCTCCCGGAAATAGCCAAAAATCAAAGCCATGTGAAAAATGGCGCGATAATCCCTTTGTTGCGCGAATGGCTGATCAACGAGTTCGTCGGAGTCGATGATTCGGAAAATGCCGGGATCGCTTTGTCAGAGTGTTCGCGATTGGGCGTTTTGAATCAGTTAGCCACAGGGTTTGTTTTGGACGGCATTTTGCGGCAACGCGCACGCTCGGACCGAGAGCCGTGGCCTTCGCATGTAGAAGCGGCGCTTGAAGCGCTGATTCTGCGCGAAGAGACCGAGCGCGCTCAATCCAATAGCCCATCGCGCTCCGACGCCGACGACGCGAAAGAGCCAAAGAACACAATTCGTCGCCTCTAATTTTTTTACCAATAAAAAAATGACAAAATCATCCCCTCCTGCGGTGACCATGAGAAATCTCTTGTTGTCGCATTTGCCCGCTTCGGCGCTAAACGCGCTGGTGGCAAAGTCTCTCGACCCGGATGTCGCTTCGGATTCCGCGTGGGACGAACTCATGACGGCCATTGAGTTTCGCGTCCCCGAAATCGCCAAAGACATTTCCCACCTGCAGCACGCCTCGAGCAAGAGCGGCTATGACAATGACGATGACACGCCATCAGAGCTGATGAACGAACGCTTGCGTGTTTTTGGCGCCATTTTCAGCATGAGCGGAGACAAAGAGAAGGTCGCGGCAAAAAGGCTATCTGAATCATTCGCTTCGGAAACGTGGATGCAGTGGGATCGCTTCGCCTTGGAGCTGATTCCACGGCTCGCAAAAGAGCAAAAAAGGGCCAACGAGGCGCTGACGCTGTTTCTGCGCCATTGGTTGGTCAGAGAATACGTGAAAAGCCTGGAGTCCAACGAAGGGGACAAGCCCTTGAAGACGTGTTTGCGTCTTGGCGTTTTGGATCAGCTGATGGTGGGCGAGGTCGAAGAGCATGTCTTGCGCCAGCACGCGCGGTGGAAGCGCAAACCGTGGGATCCAAAGGTCGTCGCCGCGGTGGAGGCTTTGGTCATTCAGCGCGAAGTGGAGTCCGCTAAAGCAAGCGGCGGCCTCTCTTTGGAAATCTCTAACGGCGCGCAAAAAACGCCAAAAAGGCTTTGAGAGCTGAGAAATAATCAGGCCGAAGCCACGCATCCCGCGCGCAAAAGCCTTTTGACCGCTGCGTTTTCGCCATGATTTTTCTCTCCTTGTTCAGGCACTTGATTAAGCCTCGCCCGAAAGCGCAAGCCAAACGGTTTTCCGCCGAGGATTTCGCGTGGGAAATGGAGGGGCTTTTTCCAGAAGCGGATTCTCAAACCATGCTTTGGGGCAATGAAGCGCGAGTGATCGCGATTGAATGGACTCGAACCGCGACCAGGGACAAAAAACAAGAGGAGCGCCACGCCACGATTTATTTCGCCGACGGCGCAAGCAAAATCTTTCCCGCAGAAAAGTGGAACCTCGCGCAGTTCGCGCAAACAAAAAAAGAGAAAAAGTGGGCAAAAGAGTTCGATGACTGGCTCGCCTGCAAAAACGTGGCTTTCGCCGCAAAACCAGACGGCGATTGGGGTTGCGCGCGTCGCAAGGAGAAGGCCTTGGGCCCCTTGCAGCATCCTGAGGTTTTTCATCAATTTGTGATTTTCGGGCACAACTTCGGAAACGCGTTCCCCGATGAAAAACTCGCCCCATGGATGGAGAAGCTGGCGGTGAAAATGGCGCGGGAATTCCGGGCCAATTTGAGCCCGGCAGCGGAAATCAGTTTGGCCCATGTCGTTGACCGGCCGCAAGCGCGGGCTGAGCGCGTGAAAACGCTCCAAGAGCAGTTGCCCGAACGCCTTCGGAGCCAAGTCGAGGCGAGAATATCAAAAGAGGACACCAGTCGCCAATCCAATGCGATGGGCGAAAGCTGAGTCAGACTAGAGTTTGTTTCCGCGGAATGCTTTGCTCACGCTTCCCCGGTACCGCTTCAAGCCTCCAAGTCCAGCGCCACAACGCATCACATGGGCATCGAGCACGTGGAGTGGCGGTCAAAACTTGGGGCGAAAGGGTTTTGATTCGCTGATGGAGCCGCCTGCGGATTTGACCGATAAGGCAAGCTCCTGGCTCATCCAGTCTTGCGCAAGCCGCGCTTGGCGCTCAGAGGCGATCAACCCCATTTGTGCGGTGAAAAACCGCTCGTCCAGCCCCTCTCTCCGATCGGCGGGGATGAGCCGTGAAAGGGCGAGCATCGCCACAAAACCCATTTTTTTGTGCAAAGAGATAGACTCTGGCGGGTGCGTCATGGCCTCATGGCGCATTTTGTCCTTCATGGGCGTCAAAATTTGGCGCCATTTGTGGGCCTCGGCTTGCAAAGAAACATGAATTTCGTTGTCGTCGAATTGATAGCCGCAGGAAAAAAGAGAGCTTGCGGGCGTCGTGGAGCCATCGGGGAGCTCCACTTCGCGGCTCGCCAGGAAGGCTTCGACGCGCCGTTGCGTTTGTTCGGCGATGTCGGACTTTGCTTCGCCCGAGGCGTTTGCCGGCAGGACGATCAAATCCAACAGATCAGGGCTCCAAGGAGAGCGGGGGCGTGCGTCGGGCATGAAATCCCCAAAAAGGTGCGTGCTGCTGGCCAATCCAAGAGGTTGGGCGCATTGGATTCCTCCCGACACCGTGCGGCCCTTTCGGCGATTGTCGTCCCAGAAGTCTAGGGCGTGTTCACTTAAAGCCCTTTGAATTTTCGGCTCTTGGAACCATCCCCTCATTGGATCATTTCTGCGCCAAAAAGTCAAAAGGAGGCCGTGATGAACGAGAAAAACAACGAACTTTCCCGCTGGCGGCACGCGCTGAGCGACGCCGAATGGGCCGTGATCGAGCCTTGATGTCGGGCATTCAAGGCGGCCGAGGCCGCCCGGCGCGCGACAATCGACGGTTTTTGCATGCCGTTTTGTGGATTCTCCAAACCGGCTCGCCGTGGCGCGATTTGCCCGCCGATTTTGGAAAATGGCGCTCAATCCATGATCGTTTTCTGGATTGGGCGAAGCGGGGTTGGTGGACACGATTATTCGAAAAAGTCCGCGGCCCCGCCGCCGCGAGCGTCCTGTCCCTCGACTCCACAGTCGCAAAAGCCGCGCCGTGCGCTTCCGGCGCCCGAAAACGCAAAAAATCCCCCCTTTTTTCTCGACAACGCCAGGCGCTGGGCAAAAGCCACGGCGGACTGACTTGCAAAATCCACGCCGCGGTCGACGAAAACGGACAGCTTGTCGCGGCGCTCCTCACGCCGGGCCAAGCCTCTGACCCCAAGCGCGGGCCTCGCCTTTGCCGGCGGGCTGCGCGACAAGCTGCATCAGATTTCGGCCAAAGTCGCGAAGCTCGCGCTCGAGCGGCGCGCCGCGGTCGTGGTCATTGGCCAAAACAAGGGCTGGAAAGAAGGGATTGACTTGGGCAAGCGCGAGAACCGCCGCTTCATTCGCCTGGCGCACGCCGAGCTGATCAAATTGATTGGCCAAAAGCTGGCCGTCGCCGGCGTCGCGATGATTTTGACGGAAGAGAGCCACACCAGCGAGGCGAGCTTTGTCGACCACGACCCGCTTCGGGAAGCCCGCCCCCTGCCGCCGGAGCCCGATGTCCGCTCCCGCGCCGGCTGGGGCGCGAGCGTCGCCGAGGCCTTGGCGGCCAAGAACGAGATGGAAGAGAAGAAAGAAGCCAACGCACGGGCCGCGATCGCGGCCGGCGCCGTGGCGGAGCGGCATGGATCGCGAGACACGAAGAACCGAGATCGGTTCGTTCGGCAGACGCCCTGGGTGTCTCGCGGGAAAGGCCAAACGGAGAAGCCCCTCACAGGGCCCGCCGTGCTCCACGCGGACGTCAACGGCGCGTTCAACATCCTGCGCAAAGCCTGCCCCTTGTTCAAATGGCATCCCGGGCTTTCTGTCCGGGCCGCCGTCTGGCAAATGAGCTGGAGGGACGGGTTGTCCAAGCGCAAAACGAACAAGGCCGCGAAAATCTGATTTGTTCAGGCCAAAAAGTTTACACAGGGGCTCTGGCATGTCCCGTCTGATTGGGTCTCGGACAAAAACTGTGCGACCTTAAGTGCACACAGCCTACGTGGGCAAGCCCGGCAAGGCAAATTTTTTTTGCCCTTGGGCGGACGGCAAAACCCCATTGAGGGGGCAGGGCAACGGGGGCGTTGACAGTCAAAGCCTGTGGGCCAAGCGCTTCGCACCCAACGAGTCTGAGCGCCCAGCGCCGCAGCCGCACGGCGGCTTTTTGTGGATTTGCGCCGCGCCGGCCAGCAGCCGCGCTTCAAGTTCAGCTTTCACCACGTTGTTGAGCGCGGGCAACGCCGCCTCCGCGGCGCCATGCTCGCCCCAAGCGTTCGCGGCCATGGCGATCACGCTTCTCTGAGCGGCGTGCAGCGCGGTGTCAGAGTCCGCGTGGACGGCGAGCTCGGAAATGCGCGAAAAAAACAACCGTCGGTCTGAGGCGGATGCCAGCGCGGTCAAATTCGCAGACTCCAGCGCGATGCCAGCCAGGCGCGCGCAGCCCAGAAAAAGCGCCCAGTCATTGAATCGGCCAGAGGCGAGCCAGCGTCGATTGCTCCACTCCCACGCTCGTTGGAGGATTTCGGGCGACCAGGCCTCAGAGCCGAACGGCTTTGACGGCAGAGCGCTCGCGAGTTCATGGCAATGAAGGGACCGAATCAGAGAGCGCGCGAGACATAGAGGGGTTTGCGCGTCGTCGGCATCCGCGAAAAAGCGGTGGGCCGAGGCCGCGAAGGCCGCTCCTTTCTCCGCTTCTGCCGGGCAGCCCAACGCAAAAAACCATTTCAATCGAACGGCGTCGGCGTGCTCTGTGGTCGGCGATCCATATTGCCAAAAAAGCCACGGCGCGCCGATTATTTGAGGGAACAGGCTTTTGTCGGAGTCCGCTGAAAAGGCGACCTCAAGCATCAGGAACGCGGCTTCTCTTTGCCAAAAAGCCAGCCCCGGGCCTGCCAGAAGAGCGCGGAGCGGAGCCGAGAGAGCCACGCAACGGGGGGCTGTTGCGCCAACGGCCGCCAAAAGGGGCGTGCCCGCCAAATCCTCGCCCTTCGCGCGCAGTTGGGTTCTCCGAGCCATTTCCATCGCGACGGCTGTGGCGTTGACCGCTAATCGCCAATGGCGCTCGCCGGCGGCGCTCATGGGCAATCGTTTGGCGGAGTCCATCGCGCAAGACACCGCCCGCGCGAGCCACGCTGACCGAGGGCCTGGATTCTCCTCCAAAAAGCCGCGAAGATCGCGAGCGTTCTCAGACTGCGTTCCGATGCGCGCTTCAAGCTGGCGCACGAGACGAGCTTTTGGGCGCTCGGAGAGCCAGCGCAGGAAAGCGCGCGCGCTTGATTGAGGCAAAAATGCGCAGAGGCGAAGGAGAGGGCTCATATTAATCTCCTGAGAGCGAACAAGCCATCGTGAAACGCCAAAAACCCCAGCCATCAGGTTGGGGTTTCGCACAGCCGAATGCGGTCGGGTCAGTGAACATACGCCGTGGCCGGATGGCCGTCGCGAGGGGTTGAAGCCGTGGAGCCCAAATCCGCGCGCGCGGCCATGTTGGCGATGGCGTCGGAGGCGCCCTTCGGGCTCGCGCCAGCGAAGGGCGTGGCCGAGGCGGTGACCGGCCCCGCGCCCTGAACAACCGACAAGCCCTGCCGCGTGGCCGGATTCGAGTCCGAGCTCGCCTGGGTGGCGCGGGATGATTCGGCGTCTTCCGCGGCTCCCGCGGCTTTTCCTCCTTGGCGCAGAATGCTCATGTCCTCAAATTGCGTGACGGAGGCCACTTGCGCGTCGCCGGCCTCAAAGGACACCACCACAGAGTCGCCTTTCTCAGCCAGCGAGAGCTTGTCGGAGACCGAGGCGTCGAGCACGAAAATATGGCTCGTCTCGCTGTCGAGCGTGAGGAAGAACTGCGTGTTGCCGCCATGGTCCACATGCCCAATCCGCGCGATCTTGCCGGCGAGGACCTTCTGCGACACTTGCGAATTCACGCCCATCCGGCCCGACCCGTTGTTGAGCTGCGACTGATACTTGCGCAGCGTCTCTTGCAGGGTGTCCGACACCGCGACGATTTGGTAGGTCTCGACGTTGACCATGCCATAAGCGCGCGGAATTCCCGAGCCGTCGCGCAGCGCCATCACAAAGGTCGGGCGCCCATCCACAGAGAACGGCAAGGGGTTGGTCGCCGTGTAGTGTTTTTCCGGCAGCACGCCTTCGGCGGCCTTTTTCGCCCCTTCCTCCGTCGTGCCCGACAGGTCGAATTTGCGCGCGGCCTTGGTGCGGCTGTCGATCAAGTAAAAGCCAATGATGGCGTTCGCGTTGCCCACTGAGCGGATGCCCTGATACCAATAGGCCTTGCCGCCGCTGAACACCAAGTCTGGGTCGTCTGACGCGGTGAACTCGTCCTGATGGCTCATGTTCATCCAGCCATGGACATAGCCGCCGCGATTTTCAATCTGATCCTTCACGAAAGCAGCCGGCTGCGCCCGATCCACCCACGCCGGGAGGTTTTTCAAATCATAATCCTTGATGTCGCCCGTCTGGACGTCCACGACGGCGACGCTTGCGATTTCAGAGCCGTCCGCGCCGATCGTGTTGTCGTGCAGGGGCACCACCATATACGGCACGCCGTCGTCGTCGATTTCCGGGATGAATTCAGACAACCCAAGCGTCTTGTGCCCATTGAAATAAACATGGCGGCTGATTTCGTCGCCAAAGTAAGCGCTGTCCAAGTAGCGAAGAGCGAGCTTTTTGCCCTTGATTTCGGTCACCAGCTTGACATCCGTGGCGTCGGTCGCCGACACCGTGACATAGCCCGGCGTCGTTTTCCGATCGAGCCAGCGGAAGAAGCCGCTGTGCTCCAAAAAAGCGACCCATTGAAGCTGCCCGCGCACGATTTGCTTCTCGAAGGGCCCGATCACCACCTGGCTGCCCAAGCTCGGAATTTCAGAAAGTCGTTTTTCAGCGGACCGGCGCGCCATGTCTTCGGACACGAGGGGAGCCTGGCGAATGTCGATCGGAGGGAGCGCCGCGTTGAACGACGAGTCTTTTTCCGCGCCCAATTGAGCCTCGTAAGCGTCCGCGTGGAACGCGCCCCAGCTGAAGAAGCCCACGAGAAGGCCAGTCAACAAAGGAGCTCCGAAAACCAACAAAAGCGCGCCAAAAAGGCTGCCCTGCTCAGCGCCATCGTTGGTGAGAAGCCATGAGCCAGCCACGAGGGCCCCCAAGGTCGCGAACAACATCCAAGTGCCGGCGAACGATCCATTGAGAACCGGTTGGAACAAATAAAACGCGCCAATCGCCAACAGCGCGGGAAGAATAAAACGCATGAAAACCTTCATTGCTTGCTCCTTAGGGACCTTCGCCCGATTGTTTCTGGACTTCAACATGGCTATTTTACGCCGTCGGAAAACAGATGGTGGAAAAAGGAGGTCAAAACCATTTTTTCAAAAAAAATGTTGTTATTTGGAACAAATGCCGCAAACAAAGAAAAATTTGCGATAATCCATTGTTCCCGACGGCGGCTTCCATGAAGGCATTTGCAAAAGCAATGGTTTGGATTGTGGTCGCCTCCATCTTCGCGAGCCAGCCGGCCGCGGCGAGCCCTCTCTCGTTTTTGCCCATCGCAGCCTCGAGAAAGGGCTGCTGCGGGGCTACGCAACCCACGAAGGAAAAAAGAAAAACCATCGCGGGCTGATTGTGGGCGGCGTTGCGGTCGCGGGAGCATGGTGGCTTTTGCATAAAAAGAGCGCTGACGGGCAGTCGGTCGCAGAAAACCAAAGCGCCCCCGAAACACCGGAAGCCGCAAGCGCCGCAACTCCGGAAAAAGCCCCTCGCAAAAAGCGCAAAGGGGCCGGGCAAAATCGAAAACTTGCAAAAAACATGGAAGCGACGGATGGCGAGCGGCCAGATGGCTGCGCCGCGCATCACATCGTGCCCCACAGCGAAGAGCGCGGTTTTGCAAAGCTCCTCGCGGCGGCCGCGAGGAAAATTCTTGAAGAATGCAAAATTGACTTAAATTCCGCTCAAAACGGCGTATATTTGGCCGCCCCAACAAAAAAACATCCTGTCGCTCGATGTGAAGGAACGCCCCATGGCCCATTGCACACGGAAGCTTACTATATTAAATTGTTGGCCAAAATTAAGCTTCTGCAGGCAGAGAACGAACTTTTGCATGGCGGTGACGGCTGCGATGGAGTTTTGGAAGCACTGGAAGAATACAAAAAAGGCTTAAAAGATGGCTCAATCACAGGATTATAAAATGGCGCAAGTTTATTTGATGACACATGCAACGGAGTCGGGCGATCTCGATTTCCCCGCATTGAATATTTGCGATGAATCTGCAACAAAACCCTGGATGAAGGCATTGTTGTCGCATGATGCCAATGCGTTAAAGGTTTTGGCTGGTACGCAAAAATTTAAATGGCGAACAGACCGCATTCCTTTCTCTGGGAAAGGCCCTGATTGGGTGCTGTTGCAAACTTGTGGCGCATGCTGTTCTGCTGATTTTTGGGAGCGGATAAAAATTCACGCGCCCGAAGCGGAATGGATACGTTTAACGACAGACAAAGATGCTGTTGGACTTAGCTGGGGGGTGATTTCTGGGTTGCCTTCCGCGAATGTCTTAGACAAAGAAAAATCAAATGGACGCCTCCTTTTGCATACGGCTGTGCTAGAAACTGACGCCCAATGCCCCTCGGGGCTTTTTACTCCGAATGAAGCATTCGACGTGTTTTTTTCGGGAAATCCACGGGGTTTGGAGGCTGCCGGTTTGAGCTTGAAAAAGGTGCCTTGAAAACCAATCAAATTCCTTGTGAGCGCTTGAAACTCGCAAGCGCAGAAGGGCTTTTAGCAAGCGAGGATACCCGAGCGTTAAGGATGGGCGAGCGTTCAATGGCGGACACCAAAGCGTCTCGATTCAGAGCATACCAACCTGCAGTGTGGATGCCATTGAACTCCACTGCCCCCATCTCGCCGGTCTCGAGGCGGTAGACGTCCACGGCGCACGCGGAGTTGGGCAAGGCGTTGTCGCAGATCCATTGAGCCATGGACCAGGCTTCTGGCGGCGCGTCCGACGAAAGCCGCGCGCAGCCTTCGTGCCGATAGCCTCCGGCGCTAACCGGCTGCCCGTCGACCACGGCGAATCGCCACTCGGATTGAATGGCCAGCGGGCCGTTCACCCACACGCGAGCGCTGGTGGAGGCGCCTTCCGAAAGCAGCCGATCCGCCAAGGACTGGGCGGCCGCGGTGTCGATGGGTTGGCCAGAAAACCATTTGTCGCTCACCAAAGGGCGAATGAAAAAACGTTCGCCCCAGGGCAAATCAAGCCCCGCGGCCAAGTCGCCCAGTGTCGCCTCTTGGCCCGCGGCGTTGAGCCACCGATCGCCCAAGCGCTCCTTCCAGGACGCCACGCCAAAAGCTGTTTCATCAAAACGGATCCACGGCCGCAAACCTTCGCGCTCGCGAATGTTGGAGAGAGCGCCCGCCGAGCCATAAAAGAACCAAGGCTCTTCTTTTCGCGCCATTTCCTCCATTTCGTCCAAAACCGCCTCGGGGACTCGCCAGAAAAGCGCTTCTTGGCCCGCCGCGTCTTTGCGCGGAACGGGGCTCATGGAGAAATCGCGCAGAGCGCAGCCGGCGCGCAGAACGGCTTGCGCCATAGGCGCGGCCATTCGTTGCACGGCGGGATTGTTTTGGATGAACCATTGCATAAAAATTGCGCGGCGCGCCAGGAGAGTCGATATGCATGCCAGGAGGGCGACGAAAAGTCCCGCTCGAAAGGGGGGTTGGCGCCATCGCTGCGCCATCATTCCAACAGCTTAACAAACGGAGGCCCCCGACGCCAGAGGAGAGCGCGGCGGGGAGAGGCCCTCGACACGCGATCACGCCAGCCGAGATCGCGAGGCCCGGCAGGCATCAAAGCCTGCGGGGAGCGGCGCTGGGAGCG
>Ga0209888_1000298_pt1 | contig 28542 bp, 25 predicted proteins | sample OrgsoiDNA_201059_FD_185807 | JGI IMG/M metagenome (GOLD analysis project Ga0209888, IMG submission 185807) | Permafrost soil microbial communities from the Arctic, to analyse light accelerated degradation of dissolved organic matter (DOM) -... | ecosystem: Environmental > Terrestrial > Soil >...
ATGCAGCTTGAGCTTGTCGAGATCATCGAGCGCGTCGGCGTGACCTGCGTCATGGTGACCCACGACCAGGAAGAGGCCATGACCATGGCCGAACGCATCGCCATCATGCACCTGGGCTGGATCGCCCAGATCGGCAGCCCGATCGACATCTACGAAACCCCGACCAGCCGCCTGGTCTGCGAGTTCATCGGCAACGTCAACATCTTCGAAGGTGAAGTGGTGGACGACGCCGAGGGCTACGCGCGGATCTCCAGCCCGGAGCTGGAGCGCGATATCTACGTCGGCCACGGCGTCAGCACCTCGGTCCAGGACAAGCGTGTCACCTACGCGATTCGCCCGGAAAAACTGCTGGTGACCCCGGTGCCGCCGACCAGCGAGTACAACTGGTCGCGGGGCAAGGTCCACGACATCGCCTACCTGGGCGGCCACTCGGTGTTCTACGTCGAGCTGCCGTGCGGCAAGCTGGTCCAGTCGTTCGTCGCCAACGCCGAGCGCCAGGGCCAGCGTCCGACCTGGGGCGATGAAGTCTACGTCTGGTGGGAAGACGACAGCGGCGTGGTACTGCGCTCATGAAATTCAAATCCCTGGTGCGACGAATAACGCCCAGTGGCCGCCATGCGGTCATCGGGATTCCTTTCCTCTGGCTGTTCCTGTTCTTCATGCTGCCGTTCTTCATCGTCCTGAAGATCAGCTTCGCCGAAGCGGACGTGGCGATTCCGCCTTACACCCAGATCTACACCTTCGTTGAACAGAAGCTGCAGATCATCCTCAACCTCGGCAACTACACGATGCTGGGGGACGACGACCTGTACCTGGCGGCCTACCTCGGCTCGTTGAAGATGGCGTTCTTCAGCACGCTGCTGTGCCTGTTGATCGGCTACCCGATGGCCTACGCCATTGCCAGCGCGCGCAAGGAATTGCAGACCGTGCTGGTGCTGCTGATCATGATGCCGACCTGGACCGCGATCCTGATCCGCGTCTATGCCTGGATGGGGATTCTCAGCAACAACGGACTGTTGAACGGCTTCCTGATGTGGACCGGGCTGATCAGCGAGCCGTTGCAGATACTCAATACCAACCTCGCGGTGTATATCGGCGTGGTCTATTCGTATCTGCCGTTCATGATCCTGCCGCTCTATGCCAACCTGGTGAAGCACGACCAGAGCCTGCTGGAAGCTGCCTCGGACCTGGGTTCGAGCACCTTCAACAGCTTCTGGAAAATCACCGTGCCGCTGTCCAAGAACGGCATCATTGCCGGCTGCATGCTGGTGTTCATCCCGGTGGTGGGCGAGTTCGTGATCCCCGAGCTGCTCGGCGGTCCGGAAACCCTGATGATCGGTAAAGTGCTGTGGCAAGAGTTCTTCAACAACCGTGACTGGCCGGTGGCGTCCGCGCTGGCGGTGGTGATGCTGGCGATCCTGATTGTGCCGATCATTCTGTTCAACCGTAGTCAGGCCAAAGAAATGGAGGGCAAGGAATGAAGCGCTTCAGTTTTTCCAACCTGATGCTGGTGCTGGGTCTGCTGTTCATCTACCTGCCGATGCTGATCCTGGTGATCTACTCGTTCAACGCCTCGAAGCTGGTGACGGTGTGGGGCGGCTGGTCGGTGAAGTGGTACGTGGGTTTGCTGGACAACACCCAACTGATGGGCTCGGTGGCCCGCTCGCTGGAAATCGCCTGCTACACGGCGGTGGCCGCGGTGGCGCTGGGAACCCTGGCGGCGTTCGTCCTGACCCGGGTCACCCGCTTCAAGGGCCGCACGCTGTTCGGCGGCCTGGTGACGGCGCCATTGGTGATGCCGGAAGTGATCACCGGTCTGTCGCTGTTGCTGCTGTTCGTGGCCATGGCGCAGTTGATCGGCTGGCCCCAGGAACGGGGCATCGTCACCATCTGGATCGCCCACACGACCTTCTGTGCGGCCTATGTGGCGGTGGTGGTGTCGGCGCGTCTGCGTGAGCTGGACCTGTCCATCGAAGAGGCGGCCATGGACCTGGGCGCCAAGCCGTGGAAGGTGTTCTTCCTGATCACCATTCCGATGATCGCGCCGTCGCTGGCGGCGGGCGGGATGATGTCCTTTGCGTTGTCCCTGGATGACCTGGTGCTGGCGAGCTTCGTGTCGGGGCCGGGTTCGACGACCTTGCCAATGGAAGTGTTCTCGGCGGTGCGCCTGGGCGTGAAGCCGGAGATCAACGCGGTGGCGAGTTTGATTCTGTTGGCGGTGTCGTTGGTGACCTTCTTTGTCTGGTACTTCAGCCGTCAGGCCGAAGAGCGCCGCAAGAAAGCCATCCAGCTGGCCATTGATGAAAGCGCGGCGGATTCCTGGAAACAGCCGGACGTGCGTCGGGCGAAGGTGGCGGAGACCGCGTAGGTCCTAAAAGCTTCGCGGGCAAGCCCTGCTCCTACAGGTTTGGGGCGTACACAAAATCTGTGTATGACACCGTACTGTAGGAGCAGGGCTTGTCGGGACGCCGCATCGCCGCGAATAGGCCCTCAAGACCGCCGACAGCTCCGTGCGTTAGCCACGATGTTCCCGGGGCTTACTCAGCCCAAGGCGACTGCCGAATCACGTCAACGAAATTCATCGGCTTGAACGTCGTATCCTTGTCCTTCAACACATCGGTCTTCACGTTGCCGAACGTGGTCAACGGACGATGGCGCAGCCCCTCGGCAAACGCGCAGATGATGCACTCCTTGAACCCTTCCCCCCGTGGATGCGCATGCACCACTGCTTCGCGCTGGGCGCTTGGAAAGGCCGCGTAGTCCATGCCCAGCACATCCATTTCCACCCCGGCCGTGACCAGCGCCACTGTCGGCCGCAGATGTTGCGGTACACCTGGTGTGGTGTGCAGGGCAATCGACAGCCAGACCTGTTCGATATCGTCGTCCGACAGCCCGTAAGGCTTCATGAACACCTTGGCCGCGTTGGCGCCGTCGACTTCGAAACGTTCGTCATCGCTGCGATGGCCTTCCACCAGGCCGAGGTCGTGGAACATTGCGCCGACGTACAACAGCTCCGGATCGTAGGCCAGTTGCTTGCGTTCGCCGCTCAGGGCGCCGAACAGGAAGACCCGGCGTGAGTGGTGGTAGAGCAGATCGCTTTCCACATCGCGGATGTATTCGGTGGTGGCCTTGGCCAGGGCGCTGTCGGGGATCTTGATGCCGGCAATGGTGTTGCTCATGTCGAGATTTCCTTTGGAGGAGCGCCCGGATGGCGCCAATGGGTTCAGTCTGGCGCCGGAGCGGGATGGCAACAATCGACACAAGGTGGCGAATCCAGCCATTCGGGGCGGGTTCCGTGCCAGCGCGTGCGCGTAATAGAAGCGGCGGTCGCATCGGCTGGAGGCTTGCGTTACCGTAACGCTGACTTGCAATGAGGCCCGCCCATGACCCGAACCCTTGCCGTTGTTGTGTTTCCCGGCGTCCAGTCCCTGGACGTCACCGGGCCCATGGATGTCTTTGCCGAAGCCAACAGCTTCCTGCCCCCTGACGCCCAGTACCGACTGGAAGTGATCGGCGTCGAGCACGGTTGGCTGGCCTGCTCCAACGGCCTGGCGATCCAGGCGCATCGGCATTTCAGCGAGGCGCTGGAGCGTTACGACCTGTTGCTGTGTGCTGGCGGGCCAAGCCTGCCGGGGCTGGATTTCGGTGACGGCTTTTATGCCTGGCTGCGTGAAGCCAGTGCCCGTTCCGAGCGCTTCGGTTCGATCTGCAACGGCGCCTTCATGCTGGCCCGGGCCGGATTGCTCGACGGACGTACGGTGACCACCCACTGGAGTGATGCGCCGGCATTGGCGGCGTTGTGCCCGGCGGCGCGGGTCGAGGCCGATCGTTTGTATGTGCAGGACGATCGGTTGTTCACCTCGGCGGGGGTGACGGCGGGGATCGATTTGTCGTTGTACCTGCTGTCACAGGATCACGGTGCGCAGGTGGCGCTGAAGGTCGCCAAGCGGTTGGTGGTGTTCACCCAGCGTTCGGGCGGGCAGTCGCAGTTCAGCCCGTACCTGGCGCCCCATGCCGAGGCCTCGTCACCGGTGGCCCAGGTGCAGCAATATGTGCTGGCGCACCTGACCGGGGATTTGAGCATTGCCGAGTTGGCGCGGGCGGCAAATATGAGTGCGCGGAATTTTTCCCGGGTGTTTGCCCGCGAGACCCAGGTGACTCCGGCGGAATTTGTCGAGCGGGCCCGGGTGGATGCGGCGCGGGTGATGCTGGAAAGCGGTGGGGCGCCGTTGAAGACCGTGGCCTATGAGTGCGGTTTTCGTGATGCGCACCATATGCGTAGCGTGTTCCAGCGGCGCTTGAGTGTGACGCCGCAGCAGTTTCGGCGGCACTTTGCGGGGTTGCTTTGAGGTAGGTGGTGTCTGGAAGGACGCTTTCGTGGCGGTGCGCGATCCGACAAGCCCTGCTCCTACAGTAAGGCGGCGTACACAGATTCTACATACGACCCGAAACTGTAGGAGCAGGGCTTGCCCGCGAAGAGGCCAGTCGTCATTGCGCAAATCAACAGCCTCAGGACTTCAGGCTGTCGTACGCCTCCAACGCATGCAACGAGTAGATGTACGCCGCACCGGCATTCAACGAAATCGCGGTAGCCAGGGCCGCAGCCACTTCTTCGCGGGTCGCCCCGGCCTTGATCGCCGCATCGGTATGCGCGCCGATGCAACCATCGCAACGAGTCGAAATCGCCACGGCGATGGAAATCAGCTCGCGGGTCTTGGCATCCAGCACATTGTTTTCCGCCGCAGCCTCGCCCAACTTCATATAAGCCTGGACCATCTTCGGATTGGATTTGCCCAAGGCACCAAAGGCATTCTTGATAGTTGGCAGCAGTTCGGACCAATTGAGAAACATAATGGTAACTCCTGAAAGGGTAAGGGTAGAGTGGCTTGGCAACGAGCTCAGTCTCCTCTGTCAGGTGTCGTCACTCTTGTTCGATTCACTCAAGGTTTTGTCCGAAACGCGCAAATGAATTCGATCGATAAACTCATCACCCTCGCCGGCGTCCGCGGCTGCCTCGACCTGCGTTGCCAGTTGCAGGGCGACTGGGCCATGGATCACGGGCAGGAAAGCGTCGGGGTCGCGCCTTATCACCTGGTGCTGTCCGGCGACTGCCTGGCCGAATTGCCGGACGGCCGCTCCTTGCGCCTGCACGCCGGCGATATCCTGGTGTTGCCCGGTGGCGGCAGCCATCTGTTGCGCAGCCCGGGGCAGCGGGTGGTGCCGGCGGCGGCGCGGATCAGTCATGGCGGTCTGTTGCCGGTGCATCGGTTCGGCGCTGAAAAGGCCGACCTGGATCTTCTCTGTGGCCGCTTCCACTACCAGCGCGAGTCGATGCTGTTCGCCGCGTTGCCGGAGTATTTGTTGATTTCCAGCCGCGAGTTGCAGGCCAACGGCCAGTTGGCGGCGCTGGTGAACCTGCTGCGGGTGGAGGCCGATGGCGATCAGGCCGGGGCGCGGTTTCTGGTGGATGCCCTGTCGTCGGCGTTGTTCACGCTGATCCTGCGGGCCTATCTGCAACAGCAGAAGCCCGCCAGCGGGACCCTGGCGTTACTGGCCGACAAGCGCCTGAGCCGGGCCTGGCAGGCGATGCTCGAGGAACCGGCCCATGAGTGGACCATCGAGGCCCTGGCGGCAATGGCGAACATGTCGCGGGCGACCTTTATGCGGGTGTTCGCTGCGGTGGCCGGGGCGTCGCCCTGGGTGCTGCTGACGCAGGTGCGGATGGAGCTGGCGTACGGCTTGCTGAGCCACTCGCACCTGGGCCTGAGTGATATCGCCGTTCAGGTCGGCTACCAATCCCAGGCGGCCTTCAGCAAGAAATTCAAGGAGATCTATGGCGAGGCGCCAGGGCGCCTTCGCCGGGCGACAAGCTGATCGGTCATTTCCCCGGCAGCAGCTTCAGGATACTGCGGGTATTGGCCGACACTTCCACCTCATCCAGGCGCACCTGCTCATACCCGCCTTCGATATAGGTTTCGGCCTGGTCGTCGTAATACTTGTCGAACAGCACGCCGCTTTGTCCCACCGGGTTGATGGTCAGGCTGTGCTCCGGATCGGCGAAGTCGATGAGACGGCGGGTCGAGGGACCGTTGCTCACCGCCCAGGGCGCCGGGCCGATCTTCGCCGACAGGTTGTTCGGTACTTCATGGCTGCCCGGCGCATCGAACGGCCCGACATTGAACAACCGGTCCAACGGCTTCTGCTGGCCCAGCGGATGTTCATGGGTCAGGGTATGGGCCTTGCCCCAGACCCAGCTGGCCGGGTCGTCGCCATAGAGGCCCTTGAGGTGGGCGATGCTCGCCTGCCAGGCGGTTTTCACCGTCTCGGCGCGGCCCTTGCCCCACCACGGCGAGTGCTCGTCGGCCGCCAGGCGTGGCAGGGCGGCGTCGACCACGCGGGTGCTCAGCAGCGCTTTGAAATAGTCGTCGCCCAGCTTGTCGTGCATGGCGGTATAGGTCAGGTCATAGAGGAACTGGTTGAACAGCGTGGCGCTGGTGGAACTCATCGGGTAGTCACCCTTCCACTGCGCTAACTGCTCCACCAGCTTCAGCTGCGCCGGGTCTTTCACCACCTCGCGCAACACCGGCAGCAGCGGCTTGAGCAGGCGCGGGCCGTAGTCGGTGGTGGTGCCCAGTTGCAGCTTCTGGCTGTTTTCCAGGCTCCAGCGCACGCTGCTGTCGCTCAGCTGCCGGTTCAACTGCTGGCCGCGATCAGGCAGGTTGTAGTAGCCGGGAATCTCCATGCCGGTGGGCGACACCGGCTGGGCGTTGGCCGAGACGATATAACCGCGCGCCGGGTTCTCTTCCTGGGGATTGGCGCTGAACGGGTAGAAACCGTCCTTGTCGGCATCGGCGGTGCTGCCGTCGAGGATAAAGCCCGGGTTGACCCCGGCCGGGCGCTTGGGCAGCAGCGCCGATGCCCACCAGCCGATATCGCCCTTGGCATTGGCCCAGACCACGTTGAGGCCCGGGGCCTGGATCTTCGACGAAGCCGTGCGGGCTTTCTCCAGGGTGTCGGCGCGGTTGAGCTCGTAGAAGGCGTCGAGGATCGGGTCCGGGGTCTCGAGAAAGGCCCACCACATTGCGATCGGCTTGGTTCCACCGTTGGCGCCCAGGGCGTCATTGACGATCGGACCGTGGGGCGAGCGGCGCAGGGTGACGGTGACTGGCGCCTCGCCCTTGACGGCGATCTGCTGCTGGGTGCTGGTCATCTCGACCCATTGGCCGTGGTACCAGACCTGGTTGGGATTGTCCGGGTTGACCTTCTCGGCGACCAGGTCGAGGTCGTCGTTCTGGAACATGGTCAGGCTCCAGCCGAACGCCTGGTTATTGCCCAGGAACGCGAAGGGCACCAGCGCCTGGTGATAGCCGTACAGCTCGAAATTCGGCGCCGAGAGGTGCGCCTCGTACCAGACCGAAGGCGTCGAAAAGTGGATATGCGGATCGCCCGCCAGCAGCGGCTTGCCGCTCTTGGTCCGGCTGCCGGACACCACCCAGGCGTTGCTGCCTTCGAACTGCGGCAGGCCGGCGTGTTCCAGGGCCTGGTCGCTCAGTTGGGCGAGGGCGCCGAGGCTTTTCCAGTCGGCGTCGGCCAGGGGCGTTGGGGTGCCGAATGCGCCCTGGGGGCGCCATTGCAGGTCGAAGACTTTCAGGTAGTCGGCGCCGAGCTTGTCGCGCACATAGGTCAGCAGCGGTTCGGTGCGAAAGGCGGCGGCGAAGCTGTAGGCCAGATAGCCGGCGATGCTGATGGTGTCTTCGGCGGTGAAGGGTCGCTTGTCGATGCCCAGCAGGTCGAACTCCACGGGTTTGGCGTGGCTCGCCTGATACTGGTTGATGCCGTCCAGGTAGGCTTGCAGGGCCTTCCAGCTGGGGGACTGCTTGTCGAGCTGGGCGACGTATTGGTCGGCCCGTTCGCGGATGCGCAGGCCACGGAACAGCTTGTCGGTATCCACCAGCTTGGGCCCGAGCACCTCGGCGAGCTCGCCGCGGGCCAGGCGGCGCATGATTTCCATCTGGAACAGACGGTCCTGGGCCTGTACGTAGCCCAGGGCGCGGTAGAGGTCAGCGTCGTTTTCGGCGCGGATATGCGGCACGCCACGGTCGTCATAACGCACCGTGACCGGCCCTTGCAGGTTGTGCAGCGTGACCTGGCCCTGACGCATCGGCTGCTTGCTCTGGACGTACCACAGGCCGCCCCCGGCAATGGCGGCGATCAGGACGGCGAGAACGGTCAGGCTGCGTTTCATGCATGAATCCTTGTGGCTACCGGGACTGGACCGGGAAGGTTTAGCACAGGAGAGTATGGGGATGCATCGGCCGAACGGGCGATTACTGTAAAAAGTCCGGTTCGCCGTAGCGAGGCAGATTTTTGTCGTACGCAACATCTGTGTCCGGCGCGGTCATGTAGGAGCTTGGCTTGCCAGCGAAGCTTTTGGCGGTCTTGAGGGCCCCATCGCCGGCAAGCCGGCTCCTACAACGGATCGTGTTGGGGCGGCAGCCACGGGCAATAGCAGCCCACCGCCATGTTATGGGTGGCATTCACCGCGCGGCCTTCGCTCAGCGCCTGCAGGATCGGCTCGATAAAGCTGTTGCTGGAATTGCAGGTGGCACCCTGGCTGTAGGGACCAAAGTAAGCCAGCTTGCCGGCACGGTCCCAGATCGCCACCGCGGGGCTGACCGTCAGATGCTCGGCCCCCGGCAAGCCGGGCAGCGCCTTGATCGCACTCAAGGTGGCCGGCAACTGGCCGTGGGTCCCGGGTTTCTGCACCGAGTAGAACTCAACGCCCAACGGCGCGAACCGCTCAATCAATTCCCCCAGGTGCTGTTGGTTGCCGACATTACACGGGCAGGCTGGGTCCCAGAAGTGCACCAGGCGGATCGGTCCCGGCCCGGCCAGTTCCGCCGGCAGGCTCAGGCTGTCGCCGGCGAACAGCGCGGTTTGCTCGCTGAAGGCGCGGATATAGCGGCCCTGGAACCAGTCATAGGCGAACCACAGCCCCGTCGCGCAGATCACGGCGAGCAACCCGGCGAGTAATGTCTTGTGACGCATCTGGGGCATGACGATTGTGTCCTCGAAGGTCGCGTAGCTTGCCATGCCTGCCCTGACAGATGAATATCGCAGGTCTGTAAAACGCCGTTGGCGTTGCCGTGTCTTTACCTGGAAAGCCTATGTCCGCCACTTTTGCCGCCGATTCCCTGCGTTCCAGCCTGCGACCCTTGGCCGCGGCGCAGCCGTTGTCGGAAGCGGCACGAGCCTACCAGCGTTTCTATGGCCTAGACCTGCCCCAGCGCAATTCGCTGGTCGTCAGTCGCCTGGGCCGTTTCAGCAGCGGCGCTTTCGAGCTGGTGAGCCAGCTCTGGCTGCCGGCCGAACCCGTGGCGACGCTATTCCTGCTCCACGGCTTCTACGATCATATGGGCCTGTTTCGCCATGTCGTCGACTGGGCGCTGGACCAGGGCTTCGCGGTGATTGCCTGCGACCTGCCGGGCCACGGCCTGTCCAGCGGCGAGCGCGCCAGCATCGATAACTTCGGCCAGTACCAGCAGGCGTTGCAAGGCCTGTTCAGCGAGGCTCGCACCCTCGACCTGCCGCAACCCTGGCACCTGTTCGGTCAGAGCACCGGCGGCGCGATTATCATCGACCACCTGCTCAAGCACGGCAGTGACAGCCCGGCCCAGGGCCAGACGGTCCTGCTTTCACCGCTGGTACGGCCACGGGCCTGGGGCTGGTCGAAGTTCAGTTATTACCTGCTCAAGCCCTTCGTCAAAGGTATCGCCCGGCGTTTCAGCGAGAACACCAACGACCCGGCATTCATGCCGTTCCTCCAGGCCGACCCCTTGCAACCGCAACGCCTGCCGACCGCCTGGGTCGGTGCCCTGGCCCGCTGGATCCCCGGTATCGAAACCGCGGCGAAAAGCCCGCGCCGACCGCTGATCGTGCAAGGCGAGGCCGACATGACCGTCGACTGGACGCATAACCTCGACGTGCTGCGCGCCAAGTTCGACCATCCCGAGGTGCTGATGCTGCCCGGCGCCCGGCACCACCTGGCCAATGAAATCCCGGCCTATCGCGAACGCTATTTCCGTTTTATCAGCGAGCACCTGCAGCCATGACCCAAGAGCCCGCCATGACCGACCGCCTGCCGCAACGCGCCGACTACCGCCACTTCCAGCCGATCATCACGCGCTGGCACGACAACGATGTCTACGGCCACGTCAACAACGTCACCTACTACAGCTTTTTCGACACGGCGGTGAACACCTACCTGATCGAAGAGGGTGGCCTGGATATCCATGACGGCGAAGTCGTCGGTTTCGTGGTCAGTTCGGCCTGCGACTATTTCGCCTCGATCGCCTTCCCCGAGCGCATCGAGATCGGCCTGCGGGTCGGCAAGCTGGGCAACAGCTCGGTGCAATACGAACTGGCGGTGTTCAAGGCCGGTGAAGACGACGCCTGCGCGGCCGGGCGCTTTGTCCACGTGTTCGTCGATCGCGCCTCGAACCAGCCGGTGACGATCCCCGCCACCTTGCGCGAGGCCCTTCAGTCGTTGAGCTGAATGATCCCTTCACGTACCGCGAACAGCACCAGCCCGGCAATGTCGTGAATCCGCAGCCGGTGCATGATCTGCGAACGGTGCGCCTCCACGGTCTTGACGCTCAGGCTGAGCCCGAGGGCGATGGAACGGGTGGTCTCGCCCCGGGCGATCAGCCTGAGGATTTCCAGTTGCCGGGCGGTCAGCGCGACCTGGCTGGCGCGGATCGGCTGGCTGTGGGTCTGGCGCACCGCCTGGTCGACCACCAGCGGCACCACCGCCGAGGACAGGTACTGGCCGCCGTGGCGCAAGGCCTTGAGCGCCAGTTCCAGTTCCAGCACCGTGGCGTTTTTCAGCAGGTAGCCGTGGGCCCCGAGTTGCAGGCACTTCATCACGAAGTGGCTGTCGGTGTGCATCGACAGCATCAGCACCTTGCTGCGCGGCGCGCGAAGCGACAGCTCCTTGAGCGCCGCCACGCTGTTCATCCGTTCCATGGACATGTCCAACAACACGATGTCCGGCTTGAGCCGTGAGGCCAGCTCGATCGCTGCCTGGCCATCGCCCGCTTCGCCGACGATTTCGTACTCTTGTTGTTTTTCCAGCAGTGCCTTCATACCCGCGCGAAACAGCGGGTAATCGTCGGCAAGCAGTATTCGACAAAGCATAAGCTCAAGCCCAATGACGCAAAGGGAAGGGCGCAGCCGCCTCGGCGAGCTGCGGTGTTTATGTCGGGTTCAAGGGCCGGATGCCTTGTGCTGTTCAGCCGTGGCGGGCGCTGTCACCGAACTGCTGGATCATTTTCGGCAGCTTCGCCAAGGGCTCGACCCACTGCGCCGCACCCAGGCGGATGGCCTCTTTCGGCATACCGAAGACCACGCAGCTGGCTTCGTCCTGGGCCACGGTATTGGCGCCGTTTTCGCGCATGGCCAACAGCCCGCGCGCGCCGTCGTCGCCCATGCCGGTCATGATAATGCCCAAGGTGTTGGCGCCCGCCTGTCTTGCCACTGAACGAAACAGTACATCCACCGACGGCTTGTGCCGGTTGACCGGTGGGCCGTCGAGTACCTCGACCTGGTAGTGCGCGCCGCTGCGCTTGAGCTGCATGTGCAGGCCGCCCGGCGCGAGTAACGCCAGGCCACTGTGGACGCGGTCCAGGTGCCTGGCCTCGCGCACTTCTATCTGGCAGAGCTTGTCCAGGCGCCTGGCAAAATCGGCTGTGAACTTCTCCGGCATGTGTTGAACGATGACAATCCCCGGGCAGTCACGTGGTAACTGCCGCAAGATGTATTCCAACGCCTGGGTGCCGCCCGTGGAGCAGCCCAGGGCGACCACTCTATCGGTGGTCCTGAGCGGGTTGATCGTGGCTGTGACGACGGATTCTGCGGCAGGCAAGCTGTGGCGAAGGGCCACTGGTCGCGTCCGGGCGCTTTCCTCGACCTTGCGGATCAGTTCGCCGGACAGTTGTTCCAGGCTTTGCTTGAGCCCCAGCCGGGCCTTGGTGAACACCCCGACCGCGCCGGCGGCCAGGGCTTCGACGCCGACCGCCGAACCTTGCTCGGTAAGGGTCGAGCAGATCAGGGTCGGTGTCGGTCGCTCGGCCATGATCTGGCGCAGGAAGGTCAGGCCGTCCATACGCGGCATCTCGATGTCGAGGATCAGCACGTCCGGCCAGTCGCGGCGCATCTTGTCGATGGCATAAAGCGGGTCGGCGGCCTGGCCGATCACCTGGATATTCGGGTGGCTGTCCAGGCACTGGGTCAGCACCTGGCGCACCAGGGCCGAGTCGTCGACGATAAAGACCCGGATCATCGTGGGCGCATCCCCAGGCGCAGCGGCTGCACGCTGTTGCGTTGGCACTCGATCAGGCCGCTGGCTCCATCGATACGCAGGCGCCGGTAGTGCTGGCCGTTGAGGTCGCAATGGTCCACGGGCCAGTTGCGCAGGCTGAACTGTTCCCGGGCGAAAGTGCTGTTGTTGTGCCCGACCCGCTGCGCCGGTGGGCCGTCGGCGCGAACCAGGCTGCCGCCGCCGAAAATGCTTTTGCGGTATTCGTGGGGGTGGGTGCCGTGGCGGCGCATGTCGGCCAGCATGCGCTGGAACACCCCTTCGCCATAGCGGGTGTCGAGGGCGTTGCGCGCGGTCGGATCGTTGGGCAGCAGATAGTGCGACACCGCCAGCAGTTGCCAGCGCGGGTGCCAGAGTACGATCGACACACAGCTACCGAGCAGGGTGGTGACACTGCCTTGATGGCGACCGAAGAAATAGTCGCCAGGGCGCAGGAACAGCGGCGGATTCATAGGCGTTCGTAGACCGAGGGATTGAGCAGTTGCACCGGCACGTCGAAGCCGTGGATGCTTTCCGCATGACCGATGAACAGCAGCCCGCCCGGACGCAACTGGCTGACCAGGCGTTGCACGATGCGCTGTTTTTCGTCGTTGTTGAAATAGATCAGAACATTGCGCAGGAAAATCACATCGAACCGCCCCAGGCCATCGGGCAGCGGCTGGACGATATTGATCTCCCGCAGGCTGACCCGCTCGCGGAGCGCGGCCTGGACCCGGAAACGCCCGCTCATCTCGCCGATGCCGCTGAGGCAATGGCGATGCAGCCAGCCCAGGGGAAAATTCTTCGCCTGGGCCATGTCGTAGATACCATCGCCGGCCTTCTCCAACATGCTCTGGCTCAGGTCGCTGGCAAGGATTGACCAGTCGCCGCCGCGCAGATGCTCCTGCACCACCATGGCCAGGCTGTAGGGTTCTTCGCCGGACGAACAGGCCGCGCTCCAGAGTTTCAGCGGGCCGCGCTGGCGGCCGAGCCACTGGCCGAGGTAGTCGAAGTGCGCCGGCTCACGGAAGAAATAGGTTTCGTTGGTGGTCAGCAGATCCACCACCAGCCGCCGCTCCTTGAGATGGGGCGGCTGGTCGAGCAGGCGCAGGTAGTCGCTGTAGCTGTCGAGCCGGTAATGGCGTAGGCGCTTCATCAGGCGCCCGGCCACCAGCGGCCGTTTGTTCGAGGCAAGGATAATCCCCGAGGCCTCGGCCATGAGCTTTTGCAGGCTACGGAATTCGCTGTCGCCAAGGCTGGGCAGTGTCGGTTGGCTCGACATCAGCTGCCCTGGGCCACGGCCAGGCTGAGCTGGCGGATATCGTCCAGGGACAGGACCTGGGGAATGTTCAGGATGATGGTGAAGCCCTGTTCGTGGCGAGCCATACCGGCGATAAAATCGGTGCGGATGCCGGAACCGAAGGGCGGCGCCTGGACCACCTGGTGCGGGTCGATATCCAGCACCGCGTCCACCGCATCCACCACCAGGCCGATACGCTGGGCGATACCGTCGAGCTCCGGCTCGATGATCACGATGCAGGTGCGTTTGCCGGCGGCGGTCAGTTCGAAGCCGAAGCGCGCCGCCAGGTCGAGCACCGGCACCACGTTGCCGCGCAGGTTGATCACCCCGTGGATAAACGCCGGCATCATCGGCACGGCGGTGACGTCGCCGTACTCGATGATTTCGCGTACGCCGTCGATCGGCACCGCATAGGCGGCCTGGCGTACCCGGAACGACAGGTGCTGGATGCTCGGTGCCGGCAGCACTTCGTGCAGGGCCTGGAGCCCGTGGCGCAGATTGGCAGTCATGATCCGGCCCTCAAGTGAAACTGACGAACTGGCCTTCGTCCACCGGCGCGCGGCCCTTGAAGCCGTCCCGGGGCCCGCTGGTGTAGCTGTCGAAGCTGCGTGGCTGCGGTTTGAATGCGGGCGCTGTTTCGCCGTCGAAACGGAAGAAGCCGATCAGCTCCTGCAATTGCCCGGCCTGGGCATTCATTTCCTCGGCGGTGGCCGCCAGTTCCTCGGAGGCCGAGGCGTTCTGCTGGGTGATCTGGTTCATCTGGCCCATGGCGATATTGATCTGCCCGGCGGCGCCACTCTGTTCCAGGGACGCGGCGGTGATTTCCTGGACCAGGTCCGAGGTCTTCTGGATATTCGGCACGATTTCATTGAGCAACTGCCCGGCCTGTTCGGCCAGGCGCACACTGCTGGAAGCCACCTGGCCGATTTCCTGGGCGGCGACCTGGCTGCGTTCGGCCAGCTTGCGCACTTCGGCGGCAACCACCGCGAAGCCCTTGCCGTGGTCGCCGGCGCGGGCGGCTTCGATGGCGGCGTTGAGGGCCAGCAGGTTGGTCTGGTAGGCGATGTCGTCGATGATGCTGATCTTGTCGGCGATCTGCTTCATCGCCAGCACCGTGTCGCTCACCGCGCCGCCACCTTGCACTGCGTCATTGGCGGCTTTGCCGGCGATACCGTCGGTGATCTTCGCGCTTTCAGTGTTCTGGGCGATGGAGGCGGACATCTGCTCCACCGAGGCGCTGGTCTGTTCGACGCTGGCGGCCTGTTCGTTGGCCGCCTGGCTCAGGGATTGCGAGGTCGAGCTGACCTGCTCGGAAGCCGAGGACAGTGAGTCGGCGGCGCTGCGCACGTCACCGAGGATGCTGCGCAGGCGCAAGGTCATGTTCTGCATGGCGGTCAGCAACTGGCCGGTCTCGTCCTTGCCGGTGGTGGGCAAGTCCTGGCTCAGGTCGCCGGCGGCCATGCGGTTGGCGGCGGCCACGGCACCGTTGAGCGGACGGGTGATGCTGCGGGTCACCAGCACGCCGATCAGGATCCCGAGCAGGGTAGCGGCGATGACCAGGGCGATCATCTGGGTCTGGGAGCGGGTGGCGATATCGTTGATCTGCTGGTTGGCCTCGGCGGCGCGGTCCTGTTTGCCGCGGGTGACCTGGCCCATCAGCTTGTCCACCACGTCGCCGCTGACCACGGCCTTGGGCAGCAACTCGGTGACGTCGCTGGTTTCCTGCAACAGTCCGGATTGCTGGTGGGTGGCGAGCACCTGCTGGACTAGGCTCTCGTAGTCCTTGAGCGGCGCGTCCAGTTGATCGAGCTGGGCCAGGCCTTCCTTGGTGATAAAGGATTTACGTGCTTCGGCGATCAGCTTGCGGGTCTGCTCCATGGCGGCGCGGGCCTGGCTGGCGGACTGTTCGCGCCCGGCCTGGCTGGTGGCGAGCAGGGTATGGCGCATGGCGCGGCCGACGACGATCAGCTGGATATTGGCCTCCTGCATCAGGCTCATGCCGGTGACGTCGAGGTCGTACATGCGGTCCGAGAGGCTGTTGACCTGGGACAGGTTGCGAATGCCGATCACACCGATGCTTGCGGTCAGCACCACCACCAGCAGGAACCCCGCGGTCAGGCGGATGCCTATCTTCATGTTCCTGATGAATTGCATGATCAATCTCCTGAAAGGCTGGGCAAAGGGGTGTGGAGCGAAGCCGGCGACGTGGGCTCGGCGGCGCTCTGCAAATGGCGGAACAGGCTGGCGATATCGAGGATCAGCGCGACCTGGCCGGAGCCGAGGATGGTCGAACCGCTGATGCCGCGCAGGTGCTGGAACATCTGGCCGAGGGGCTTGATCACGGTCTGCAGTTCGCCGAGCAACTGGTCGACGATCAGGCCGGCCTGCTGCCGGCCCTGGCTGACTACGACTATGTTGCGCCGGCGCGCGCTGCTCGGGCTCAGGCCGAAATGGCTGTCCAGGGCAATGCACGGCAGCGGCTTGCCGCGCAGGTTGAGGTAGCCCTGGCCGAGCTGCTCGGGGCTGGCCTCCATGCACTCGGTGACCATGTCCAGGGGAATGACAAAACTGTCCTGGCCGACGCTGACCTGAAAACCGTCGATGATCGCCAGCGTCAGCGGCAGGCGGATGCGGAAGGTGCAACCCTGGCCGGCCAGGGAATCGATCTCGATGACCCCGCGCAACTGGTCGATGGCGCTGCGCACCACGTCCATGCCGACGCCGCGTCCGGAGAGGTTGGAAACCTGCTCGGCGGTGGAAAACCCGGCCTCGAAGATCAGCCCGTGGATGTCCGCGTCGGCCAGTTGCGCATCCGGGTCTACCAGACCCTTGTCGATGGCCTTTTCGAGAATGCGCGCGGTGTTCAGGCCGCGACCGTCATCCTGCACTTCCAGCACGATCATGCCGGAGTCGTGGTAGGCGTTGAGGCTCAGGTTGCCCTCGGCGGGCTTGCCCACGGCCAGGCGCTCGGCGGCGGATTCGATGCCATGGTCGATGGCGTTGCGCACCAGGTGGGTCAGCGGGTCGGCGATCTTGTCGATCACCGACTTGTCGAGTTCGGTTTCGCCGCCGCGCAGGCTCAGCTGGATCTGCTTGCCCAGCTCCTGGCTGACGTCGCGGACCACCCGGTGGAAACGGTTGAAGGTTTCGCCGACTTCCACCATGCGCAGTTTCAAGGCGGTTTCGCGGATCTGTTCGACGTGCTGGTGCACCGCCTGGATGCTTTCCAGGCAGCCGCTGTCGCCGTTGCGTCGGGCGTGCATCTGGGCCCCGGCGGTGCTGATCACCAGCTCGCCGACGAGGTTGATCAACTCGTCGAGCTTGTGCGCGGCGACCTTGACCAGGCTGGTGTCCAGTGGGCGTCGGTCGCGGCTGACCGGGGTTCTTTCCGGAGCCGGTTCGAGTGTTGCCTGTGCCCCCAGCAGCGCTTCCGCCGCCGGCACCGGCAGACGATCTTCCGGGACCAGGCGCAAGGTACAGAAGTCCTGGATAAACTCGAACACGTCCTCGATTTCGCCCTGGCTGGCAGCGCTGCGCAGGCTGAATTCAAAACCCAGGTGGCAGGTTTCCGGGTTGAGCTGTTCCAGTGCCGGAAGGGCCTTGCTGACGGTCTCCAGCTGGGTGATATCGCCCAGGCGCTTGAGGTAGCGCAGGAACGCCGCCGGGTCGAAGCCGTTGCGAAACAGCTCTTCGGAAAAACGAATCGAGACCTGCCAATTGACGAGAGCGGCCTCGGTGGCTGGCGCGCTATCTGCCTCAGGTTCCGGCGCCTGCTCGGCGACGTGACCCTGGGCTTCGAACAGCGCGGCGAGCAAGGGCGCCTGGCGTGCCTCGTCGGCGTCCAGCAGGCCGCTGTCGGGGTCGACCCGCTCGATCATCGCGCTCAGTTCGTCCATGCAGTTGAGCATCAACGAGGTCAGCGCCGGGGTCAGCTCGCGCTGGCCGTCGCGCACCGACATCAGCAGGCTTTCCAGATGGTGGGTGAGGTTGACCAGCGGCGTCAGCGAGAAGATCCCGGCGGAGCCCTTGAGGGTATGCACGGCGCGGAACAACTGGTTGACCGCGTCCTGGTCGGCGGGGCTGGCTTCCAGGCGCAGCAGGCTGTCCTCGGCCTCCTTGAGCAGGTCGCGGCCTTCGCTGAGAAAGCCCAGCAGGAGCTGGTTCCATTGTTCGCCACTGAGCATCGGTCAGTCCTCGTTCGGGGCGGCGGGGTACAGCGATTCCAGGTTCAGCAGGGTCAGCAGTTCATGCACCGGGGGCGAGACCCGCGACACGGTGGTCGGCTGGTCGATGGACGACAGCGCCCGCTGGATCGCCAGGAGCAATTGCGCGCCGGCGCTGTCCAGTTCGTTCAGGCCACCCAGGTCCAGTTGCCAGGGCCCCGCGGGCAGCGGCAGCAGGCCGAGCAGTTGGTCGCGGGCCATGCTGACCTCGTACAGGGTCAGGTCGCCCTTCAAGTGCAGTTGCGCGGGGGTGTCATCCCTGGCGGGGGTCAGTGAAAACATGGCGTGGTCATCCCAGCAATTTTTCCACGGCCGCCAGCAGTTGCTGGGGCTGGAACGGTTTGACGATCCAGGCCCTGGCACCGGCGGCCTGGCCTTCGGCTTTCTTCGATTGCTCGCTTTCGGTGGTGAGCATGATGATCGGCGTGAAGCGGTATTCGTTGCGCGCCTTGACCTCTTTCACCAGGCCGATGCCATCGAGGTTGGGCATGTTCACGTCGCTGATGATCAGGTTGATCTTCTGGCCGTTGAGCTTGGTCAGCGCATCGCGGCCGTCGCAGGCCTCGATGACCTGGTGACCGGCAGCGGTCAGGCTCATCTTCACCAGTTGGCGCATGGACAGGGAGTCGTCGACGATCAGGATGGTCTTGGCCATGTTCATCACTCTTGCAAAGGGGAAAGCGGGAAAACTAGAAAAAGGTCACTTCGCTGGCGGCGCTCATATGCGTCTGGCCATGGCGTTCTTCATCGGTGGTGAAGCGCTGGCGCTGGCGTTCGAGCCAGGCCGCCGGATCCTTGAGGCTGCTGTCCTGGCGGGCAATGGCGTCGAGCAGATGCGCGAGGTCGAGCTGTACGTGGTCGAGCATCTGGTCGGTGCGATCCTGGAACTGCAGGTTGACCATGATTGCCTGGATGTCCGCCTGGGTTGCCCGAGCATCCTGTTGCAGGGCGCGGGAGGCGCCGGTCAGTTCGTCGAGGTTGTCCCCCAGGCGGGTCATGACCTGGGTCACCGAGCGGTTGAGGAAGTCCAGGTTGGCCTGTTCGCTGGTGCCCAGCTCCGCGGCCTCGGCGATGGTGGTCTGGATCGCCAGGTTGATTTCGCCGACCTTGGCGTCCATGCCCTGGCCGGTTTCGGCGGACAGGGTGGAGAGTTTGCGCACTTCGTCGGCGACCACCGAAAAGCCCCGCCCGTATTCGCCGGCGCGGGCCGCTTCGATGGCGGCGTTGAGGGCCAGCAGGTTGGTCTGGCTGGCAATTTCCTGGACGCGCTTGGCCATGTGTTGCAACTGGCTGGCGTAGTCGCCCAGGTGGCTGATGGTGTCCAGCAGGTCGTGCTGGCGCCGGCTGCTGGCTTCGAAGGATTGGGTCACTTCATGCAGGCGCTGGTTGGCGTCGCGCAGGCTTTCACCGACGCCACCGCTGCCGAGGATGCCTTCGGAATTATGCAGGCCGCCTTCCAGGCGAGTGGCGATGCTGGCAAAGCGCTGGAACAATTCGCTGATATTGGCTTGCAGCAAGTCGCGGCTCTGGCCGATACCGGCGCTCCAGCTCGGGGCGACTACTGGCAGGAGTTTATGCAGGTCGAGATCGGTCTCGTCAGCATCGGGTACTGGCGTAAGGGTGGGGGCGGCGGTAGCCGTCGAAAGCTGTGTGGCCCGCAGGGCGAGGGAGGCCACCGCGATAATGACCAGGCCGCTGCCGATAAGCAGGGACTGACTGAAGAACAACCCGATGGTACTGAGCCCGATGCCTAGCCAAACTCCAAAATAGATCCGCATCTCCTGCTTCCATTGCATAGCTCAAGGACGGCGGATCATATCGGTAGCATATTGATATCAATATCGGGATAACCCTTAATCCGAAGGGACGAAAGGCCCGGTTTTCGGGGACTCGGCCGGGGTTTTAAACGGTCTGCCGGGTTAGGTATTTGAACCATCATTCAACAACGACGCTGGCTGCTGAGGGAATGGTGCAAAGGCTCTAATCGGCGGCTTCTAGGAATTAGGCTTAAGGTTTGGTAACAGAAAAGATGTAATGGAATGTAACGTCTTGGCAGCGTCACGAACCTTGTAGGAACCGGCTTGCCGGCGATGGTGGCCGAAAGGGCGATGCAAGGCTCAAGGGCCCCATCGCTGGCAAGCCAGCTCCTACAGGATTGTGTTGTCAGGCGGCTTAGGTGGCCGCCTTATAACGTGCCGCGTCAGTGCACAAACAATGCAATCAGGATGATGACCGGGATCGGTACGCCGAGAAAAAACAGCAGTAGTGAGCGCATTTTTGTTCTCCTTGGGTTAACCCAGTGTCGTCGCGTGGGCCGGGTAGTCGGTGCTTTCGACAAAGTGCACGCCATCGCGCTGGCGTCCGCCGAAGGTGGCGGCCAGGCTGGCAAAGAAGGCGCCGATCAACAGGGCGATAAAGAGCCACAGGGTCGACCAGGCCGCCACTTTCGCGGCGCTGTCGGCCGCCTGCCTGGCGTTGTTGATGGCGGCGTCGACGTTCTGGCGGGCTTCGCCGTAGACCTGGTCGACCCGCTGTTCCGCCTGGGTTTGAGAGAGATCGGTGCGTTGGGTCACCAGTTGCGCCAGGTAGGTATGGTCGTCGATGCTCAATGGGCCAACACTCAGGTTGCGGGCAAGGATGCGCGTGGCTACGCCATGGGCGGCGTCTTCACTGACGGCCACGGGGCGGTCGTCACGAAAGAGTTTGTCGATGTAGTAGTTGCTGCTGTCCGTCGCCTTGCTCAGCAGGGCACTGCTGCTGGCCGTTGCAACCCCAGCCTTGACCCCGCCACCCATCAGGCCGCTGACGGAGCCGGCGACCAGGGTGACCGTCACCAGGGTAGCGACGGCCCAGGCGAGCAAGCCATGGGCGGTATCGCGGAAATAGACTTCGTCGTCATGCAGGTTGACCCATTTCACCCGCAGTCGACCGGCGAGGTAACCGCCCATGCCGGAGGCGAGGATTTGTGTCACGGCCAACCAGACAATCGCCGACACGCCGAGGCCCTTGGCGCCGAGGCCTTCGCCGGCCCAGGGGGACATCGTCGAGAAGCCCAGTCCGGCACCGAGCATGAGTAGCAGCAGGGAGAGTGCCGCGGCGGCGGTGGCACCCGCGAAGATCGCCGCCCAGGACACCCCTGAGTGAGTCGACGCATCGTGGCGTATGGCAGATGGGTATTGAGTGTGCTCGATCATTGTTGTTCTGCTCCATGAATGAAAGACGTACAGCCTTCATGCAGGACAGAGCAGAGCGCATGCCAACCCGTTTTATGGCTGAATTATCAGCGTTATCAACAGGTTGGTTTTTCGAGAGGGTCTGAAGCCCATGCAAACTGCATGATTGGACGCAGGCTGACGGGCTTTATGCATTGGCCGGGCGCTCAGCGATCCCAATGTCGGCGATGCTTGCGATGGCCATAGCCATGACCGCGATGTTCGCCGTGGTAGTCGCGGCGATCGCCACGGTAATGGCGACTCTCGCGCTCGCTGGAGTTGCCCATGTAGTTGCCCAGCGCGCCACCCGCGCCACCGCCGGCCGCGGCGCCGAGCAGGGCACCGTTGCTGCCGCCGAGGCTGCGACCCACCACGTTGCCGCCGGCCGCACCCAGGGCGCCACCGATAGCGGCTTCGCCACGGCTGTGTTTGTTGGCGCCGACCGCGCTGCCACCGGCGCCGCCCAGGGCCGCGCCGATGGTCGAACCGGTGTTGCCGCCCAGGGACTGACCGACGGCCGAACCGAGCACCCCGCCCAAGGCGCCGCCGATACCGGCTTCGGTGGTACCACCGGCGCAAGCGAGGCCACTGGCCAGGCTCAGGGACAACAAAAGAATCGACGAGAACTTCATGTGAGAGGAGCCTCCAAGGGATGACGGCGCGATCCTGAGGCTTGTGTAGGAATAGTTACAATGCCAATCCGACGAGTAACACGGGTTGTATACAAAATCATAACTTGCTGTTTTTACAGGGGAACTTAGTCAATTTAAGTCAGTCATAGATCGCTTGAGCCCGCCCGTTTTGCGCGTCTCGCGCTGCTGAAAAGGGCTTTTCCGGACTTAGCGCCTGTTCCAGAAAATTGATTCGCTCCAGCGTTTTTCCATCCCATAGAACTGGTGTCGGTTGCCCAGGTAAGCGGCGTAGATCCGTGTCAGCAGATCGGCATAACCGGGCAATGCCTCGGGGTCGCCTTGCAACGCGGCATGCACGGCCTGGGCGCAGTGTTGTCCGCAGTAAAGGGCAGTGGCGATGCCTTGGGAGGACAGTGGGTCGAAGGACAAGGCCGCGTCCCCGACCGCCGCCCAGCGTTCACCGTGAAACAGCGAAAGCCGCCCGCTGCTGGCGTCCATGCCGTGGACCGAGGTGCCGGGGCGGTAGCCGTGGGCTTGGCACAGTCCCCATAGCAGGCGCGTTTGTACCAACTGCTGCCACAGACCTTCGCTGCTCAGCAGTTGCTGGCGATCCAGCAGGTCGAGATCACTGAGGTAGGTCACCAGCCGTTCCCCCGACGGCAGCAGCACGCTGTACCACCAACCGTGCTCGACCGCCTCGACCAGGGTCCGACCATCCTGGTCGGTGCCTTGTGAACTGTGCAGCAACAGATAGAACGCTACCAGTCGATCATCCGTCAGGCGCTGCGCGCCCTGCTGGCGTGCGAATACGGCCGGGCGTCCGCCGGCGTCGATCAGCCAGCGGCTGTGGGCCAGGTGTTCGTGGCCGTCGCGGCTCAGTTGCAGCTGGAAACCGTCTTCGGCGGCGGTCTGGCTCAGTCGTGTGGAGGTGTGCACCGATACCCCGGCTTGTCGCGCCGCCGCACGCAGTTGCTGGTCGAAAGCCGCACGGTCCAGTTGATAGCCCTGGCCGTGGGTGTGAAAGATGAAGTCATCCGCGTGTGGCTCGTCCGAGCCCCACACGGAGACATTGCCGTAGCTGGCGCGATGTCTGGCATCGAGAAAGCCCTCGAGCACCCCGAGGTCACTGAGCAGCGAGCGCGCCGAAGGCGGAAAACCTTCGCCCACCCGAAAGCGCCCGGCGGGCGCCGAGTCGGCCAGCAGCACCCGCCAGCCCAGGCGAGCGAGGGTAATCGCGGTCGCCGAGCCGGCCGGGCCGCCACCGATGATGGCGACGTCGTAGTGCTCCATCTAGACCGGACGATGTCCGGGTTTGATGGCGTGAGGGGCCTGCAACGCTTCTTCCGGGCTGCTGAAGTTGGCGCCTTTGGGCGGACGTGGACCCGCACTCGGGGCACTGCCCGCTGCGGCGAAATCGGCGGCCAACTGCGGGCTGGCAAAGGTCTGTGCCTGGGGGATGGCCGGCCCATAGCTGGCGACCATCATCGTGTCGGGATAGACCGGGTTACCGGGGATACCCTGGCGCACTTCCAGCAAACCCATGGAGCCGAAGATATCGACCATGGTCTGCATCTGCACGGCGGTCGGGGTCTTTTTCGGATAGTTGATGTCCAGCGGTGCGTTCCAGTTGCTGCGCTCGGCAAAGGCGTCACGACGTTGCTCCGGTGCCACCGAGGGGTCGATGACCAGGGCGTAATCGGCATCGCTGAGGACCTGGTTGGGCACGCGGGCCGGCCAGAAGGTCGAGGTGAACGGGTTGTAGGCCTGGTCGTAGCCGCCACGGCAATACGCGGTGTCGGCCTGCCAGGGCAGCCCCATCCAGCGGTTCAGGTCGCCGGGGGCCTGTCCGTACAGCGGACCACCGACGGCCAGCGCCTGGGTCTGGTCCAGGGTCGCTCCGTAGTCGGGCTGCGGGCTGCCCGCCGAGCGTTGGCGAATGCGCCAGGGCTTGGCGTACAGCGGCAGGTGGCGCATCGGCCAGGTCAGTTCGCAGCCGGGGTGGAAGGCATCGGCCAGGCAGAAGTCGAGGGCCGCGCGGTCGAGCATCGCTGGCTGTTCGGCCAGGGGCACCGAGTCGAGGTGACCTGGCGGTGGCTCGCTGCTCCAGTCGGCTTCGAAGGTCCCGGCGGCCCAACTGCTGAGGACCAGGTACTGGGTCTGGGTAATCGCCGAATTCTGCCGTGGGCTCTGGTTGGGTATCGAACTCATGGCATCGCCATAGATCCAGGGCCAGGGCAGCACGTTGCCATCGGTCGGCTCGGGTTGGCGGAAACTGTTGAAGATCTGCCGGCGGGTTTCGGCGAACAGGTCATAGTTGCCCGGTGCCGGTTTGCTCGCCAGTTGGGCGATAAAGGCCGGGTCTTCGAAGTTGTAGCGGCCGTTGTGGCCGAACTGGGTGGCGAAGCCCTGGTTGACCCATTGCAGGCCCGACAGGCGTTGCAGGATCGGATAGACGTCATGGCGGAACGACACCGAGGTGTTCGGCGTCAGCCAGCCGGCCTGGATAAACAGGTCGTAGGTCAGGTCGTACAGGGTACGCACGGCCTTGACCTGCGGCGCGTAGTTCGGTGGCGCGGTAACGACCCAGGCCGGGTCCACGGGGATCGAACGCCCGCCGATGCTGACCTGGGCACTGACCGGGCCGTCGGAGGTATCGTCGAACCAGCCGTCGGCGTTGATGAAGCTGTTACCGTCGGCCGGGTTGAAGATCGGCGTACCGGTGGGCGAGGCCGAGACACCGCGTCCGCCGAGGAACAGCAGCCGGCCCTGGGCATCGGTGCGCAGTTCACCGAGGTTGACCGGGGTGTCTTCGTACTGCCCGTTGAATTCGACGCCGCTCTGGTTCGGTCCGCTGATGCTTTGCAGGCCGCCGTCGATGGTCAGGGCCGCACGGGCCTTGGGATCGGTGATCTTCGCGTTGCGCAGGGGCAGCACCACGGTGGCGGCTTCGGGGATGTCCATCGCCAGTTGCCACTGGTACCACTGCGCCTTGCTGTTGGCGACATGGGCCGACCAGACGATATCGGCGTTTTCCACGGTCAGCTCGGCGACCACTTCTCCGGCCAGGTTGTAGCCATACAGCCGGAACTCGGCGGCCTGGCGTTTCAGCGCGCCCTGGGCATCGCGGTAGAAGCCCAGGGGCTCGGGTCGCGGTGAGGTCACCAGGGGGCCGACAAAGTACTCCGCCTCGCTGTTGCCGACCCGCGCCACGCCGATGGCGGGGTGGATCGCGGCGCTGACGATGCGATTGTCTTTACTGGGGGAGGAAGGGGTGTCGCCGTGGTAGTGCGTGGTATGACCGGGCGTGATAGACATAAATGCTCTCCGCAATCCGTGCTGGGAGGACAGGCCCGACGGGCGGGCGGGGTCCCTGGGCGGCTGCCGGACATCACATTCGAATGAGTGAATGAGCGGCACCGCCCGCAGACTCTAGTAAAGGGCCAGCGGTTTGTCGAATGGCCTTTTGCTATTGCCCGGGCGGCTATCCGACGCCTTGGTTATAGAGCGCTTCGCGGGGTGTCTATCCTTGCCTTGGTCATGATCAGAGCGGTTTCGCTGGTTATTACTGTCGAGGCGAGGGGATAGGAGATATTCCTTGTTCCGCAAGCCACAGACGGCCGGTGTCGGTTGTTCGATAGGCCTGTTGCGGGTGATTGACCACTTCGGGATGTATGTATTCCAGAAAGCCTTCTTTGTCGCGCAGTGGGTTGATATGACCCGTCTTCAGCGGCCCCATCTGCCTGTGTAATTGCCTGGCCAGTTGTTCAGCGCTGTGTGGCCGGATCGAGCAAAGCCAGAGGATTAACGGTCTCAGCTTTTCCTTGCGTGCTTTGGATGAGAGCGTCTTGATGGCGAGCAGCAGTGTGGTCGGGAACTCACTTGTATTCGGGATAAGGTCACCCGTATTTGGGACTAGGTCACTCGTATCCGGGGCGAGGTCACCCGTATTTGGGACTAGGTCACTCGTATCCGGGGCGAGGTCACCCGTATTTGGGACTAGGTCACTCGTATCTGAGGGGAGATCATCCGTATTTGGGACTTTAGTGGTGTCGGGTGCGACTATCGAGGTGGTCTGCCGTGCGTCGAAAGATGAAGGGACGGGCAATTCGGCGAGTTGGTAATAGGTTGAGGGGCCACCACCGCCTTTTACCAGCAAGCCGCGATCGTGATGCAGTCGCCGCAGTACCTGGCTGGCCGCCAGGGTATCGAGTCCACTGATATCACGTAGGGCCGCGTTATCAACCGCGCCGGTTTCCGCCGCTAAAATCAGGGCCTTGGCTTCATCGCCGGTCAGGTGCAGGTGGTTGAATTGCTGAAGCCAGCGTAACTGTTCCTCACCCAGCAATTGGTGGAGCAGGTAGTGAGCGGTGAACTGGTTCTCCAATTGATGGCTGCTGAACACCGGTGCGGTCAATCCCAATTCCTGAAGCAGGCGGCGCATGGTTCGGATACCAGTGCCCTTGGTTTCGGCGAAATCCAGATCATAAAGCACACTGGCAATGACCGGGTTGCGCAGCAGCGAGCCCATTTCTCCGAGCATCGTCGTGGGTTTGAGTGAATAGCCCGCGTTGCGGATTTCCAGTCGGTTGCTGTAACGCACCACGAGTGTCGGTTGGTTGACCTGATAGTCCCGGTGCATGAGTGCATTCACGACCGCCTCGCGAATCACTTTTTGAGGCAACAGAGGCTGATCGGAACGTTGTGTTTCTCCCTCGCGCAAACGGAAGTGCCGGGGCATGTCGTCAAGAATCGTGGCCTCCAGTCGCGCTATCAGTCGGATCAATGGTTCGCGGAAATCCAGGGTGGTCGCAAAACGTTGTGTCGGATCTTGCACCCATTGCACACCCTGGATTCGTACGTAATCCACACGCACGGCAGGCAACAGACGACGAAGAGCTAGCGACTTGCCTAGCAATAGAAGTCCTGCAACGTTAGGGCGTAGGCGCCCGTTGGTTTCTTTGACTAGATTAAGTGCGCGCAGCATTTCCTCGTCGCTAGCCAGCAACTCCTCTGCCTGCGGACGCACCCTTGCGCGTAGCTGGCGATACAGCGAAATGGTGCCAGCATCCAGGTCCTCCCACTCGGCATCCGGGAGAACGACCTGCTCGAAACTCAGTCCTGACTTCGCCAGTAACAGAGGCTCAAGCTCCTGCTGGGAACATTCGTAATCACCATTGAGGCCGCGCCGCCAGACGCCAGTCTTACGCTTGTTTTTGCTGTCGAATTTGCCCTTGAACACACAAGGTTTTGCCGCTGCGTCCAACTCGGGCACATAAACGGCGATGATCCGTTTGTCTTCCAGCACTACGGCTTCGCATTGCACTGGAATAGGCGTTTCGAATTGCTCACGGCAATTGACCTGAATGTCATTCAGCAGCTTGTCGATGTCTGTTACGCCATCAAGCCAGAATCTATCGTGCAACTCGTCCGGCTCGCACACGCCCAGCAGTAGATACCCGCCACCCAACCCTGGTTCATTGGCGAAAGCACAGAGGGTCTGCATGATCGAGTTGCCAACTTGTCCGGCACGTTTGGCCTCGATGCGCGGGTGTTCATCGAGTAGGCGAAGTTCAGCAAGAAGAGACTCGACCGATTGCATCAGCACAGATTACCTCCGCCCTGTGTACCTGCGCAGGTTGGCGGCGCTTAGGCATGGGCTTTGGGGCTGATCATTCACCAACAGGTTCAAAAGGTGGATGCAGAAAGAGCTCTTTTACTTGCCGGAATTTTCCTGGAGATCTGCAGCCGTTGCGTCTGCCTGATTTTCCGCGTTTGGCAGGGCGCCATTGCAGCGCCCTGCCATTCGTCGATCAGCTCGCTTTGGCCATGATCAGCCCGGTTTCGCTGGCCTGCTCCAGGACAATGGCGACGAACTTGGAGGTTGGGGTGTGGCTGCCGTCGCCGACGCTTTCCAGCGGCACCAGCGGGTTCACTTCCGGGTAGTAGGCGGCGGCCTGTCCGGCGGGGATGTCGAACGCCAGCAAGGTGAACCCCTTGACCCGGCGCTCGCGGCCGTCTTCCCAGAGCGAGACGATATCGGCCTTCTGCCCCGGCTTGAAGCCCAGGCGGATGATGTCCGCTTCATTGACGAACAGCACGTCGCGCTGACCCTTGACCCCACGGTAGCGGTCATCGAGGCCGTAGATGGTGGTGTTGTACTGATCGTGGGAGCGCATCGATTGCATGATCAGATGCGGCACCTTGCCGGTGGCGTGGGTGCGTTCGTGGATCAGGTCGGCCGGCAGGATGTTCGAGCGGAAGTTCGCCCGGCCCGACGGGGTGTGCCAGCGGCGTGTGGCGGCGGCGTTGCCCAGGTAGAAACCGCCCGGGTGGACGAGGCGCTGGTTGAAGTCTTTGAAGCCGGGAATGGTGTCGGCGATCAGGTCGCGGATGCGCCCGTAGTCGGCCACCAGCCAGTGCCAGTCCACCGGTTTGGCGCCCAGTGTCGCGGCGGCGATGCCGGCGATGATCGCCGGCTCCGAGCGCATCTGTTTCGACAGCGGCTGCAACTGGCCATTGGAGGCATGGACCATGCTGAACGAGTCTTCGACGGTGACGGCCTGCGCACCTTCGCTCTGGATGTCGATGTCGGTGCGGCCCAGGCACGGCAGGATCAGCGCTTCCTTGCCGTGGGTCAGGTGGCTGCGGTTGAGCTTGGTGCTGATCTGCACGGTCAGGTCGCAGTTGCGCAGGGCTTCGAAGGTCCGTGGGCTGTCCGGGGTCGCCTGGGCAAAGTTGCCGCCCAGGCCGATAAACACCTTGGCCCGGCCGTCGAGCATGGCGTGGATGGCTTCGACCACGTTATGGCCGTTGCTGCGCG
>Ga0209888_1000299_pt1 | contig 28427 bp, 21 predicted proteins | sample OrgsoiDNA_201059_FD_185807 | JGI IMG/M metagenome (GOLD analysis project Ga0209888, IMG submission 185807) | Permafrost soil microbial communities from the Arctic, to analyse light accelerated degradation of dissolved organic matter (DOM) -... | ecosystem: Environmental > Terrestrial > Soil >...
CCCAAGGAGGCCGAAAAGGAAGCGTTGCGCGCCGTTTCCAGCTGGATGCCGCGCGCTGGGGCTTTGATCGAGGCCGCCGGGATCGAGCGAGAAATCGACGGCGCGAGAGGCCGCGGCCTGGAAAACGGGGAGTCGGGGAGCGCCACGCCAAAAGCGGCATCTCGGCGAATGTGATGCAATGTGGTTGGAATGGGTGAAGACCGGTTGCCCAAGCGCGGCATGGGGACGCTGACAAAAGAGAGTCGCGGCGGCGGGGGGGCTGGAACGGCTGACCGCGCGAAAAGACACTGTTGCCACGCAAAAGAAACCGGCAAAATGGGGGCTCTTGCCTTTGCGCGGCTTTTGTTGGCCCTGCGAGCGGAGTGGCGGCGCGCGGCTTGTGATAGAGTGAGGCTCAAGCCGTCAGAACATTCACCCATTTTTTTGCTTTGCGCCCATTTATGCCACAAAAAATAGACAGACCCGCCGCCCTCGATCCAAAAAAGCGGTCAGGGCCTTCGTTCATCGAACACGTCCAACAGGGGCTCGCCCAAAAAAGGGAGGCCCCCGCTCGGGGCATCGGATTCAATCCCGGCGAGTTGGCCCGCTGGTGCGCCGCATATGGCAGAAGCCCCCAAGAAGTTGATTCGAGCGGCAGAACCGCTTTGATGCACGCGGCCGCGGACGGCAATGCGCCATGGGTCGAAGCGTTGCTCGAAGTGTGCGACCCGCTTGCCGCGGACCGGAACGGTGAAACCGCCCTCATGCACGCCGCAAAGGCCCGCAGCTTAGAGTGCGTGTTGGCGCTATGGCCCGTGAGTGATCCGCGACAAGAGAATCATGACGAAAAAACGGCTTTGCGCCTCCTGTTCGAGCGCGTTGCGCCCAGCAAGAGTTTCGCCAAGGAGTTGATCGAAGCGCTGGCGGCCTTGCCCGCCACGACGCCCTTGGGCCATGACGATTGGGCGCCGGCGGCGGTGGCGGCCTACGAGCAGGACGATTTGGCGAGCGCGGAGGCGCTTTTCGCCGTCTGCGACATCAACAAGATTCGGCTGCCCGGGCCGAGAAGGTGTCCTTTGTTGAGCGCTGCCACCACCAATGGGCGCGTTGAGGACGTGGAATTTTTGATCAAAATGGGAGCTGACGCAAACGCTCAAGAGGCCGATGGCTCCACGGCCTTGATGTTGGCGTTGAGGGAGCGCGAAGGCGATTGCGTGAGATTTTTGACCGCGCTGACCGACATGAGACTTCAAAACGCGGAAGGCGACACCGCGCTGCACATAGCGGCTGACGGCTATTCCAGTGTGATTGCGGCTCTGGTGGCGGCCGGCGCCCGGGCTGACCTGAAAAATTTGGCGGGAGAGACGGCGCTTCATCGAGCGGTGAGAGTCGCGGCAGAAGAAAAGCGCTGGCCAAAGGAGTTGTTGGGGCTTCTGGTGTCCGTGGGGGACATTCGCCAGCGCGACGCTGACGGGCGGGCCGTGGCGGACATCGCGATCCAATGGCGCGGGATTGATGGCTTGGACGCAGTCATGGCGCAGATGACGCCCAAAGAGGCCGAGGAAACAATGGCCAAAATGCTCGCTGCGTGGATGCCGAACGCCGGCCGCCTGCTCGAAGCGCGCGCCTTGGAGCGTGAAGTCGACACCGTCCGAGAAAAAGCGTTGGCGGAGAACGTTGATCGTCCAACGGCGACGCCCAAGGCGCAGGCGCGCCGGATGTGAAAAAGCGACAAAAAGCGTTTTCACAAAAATGCTTTTGAGCCACGGCCCGGCGGGCTCGACATTTTTGCGAAATTTGCCCTAAAATAAAGGATGCTTGTGGCGCCTGGGTTTTTCCTCGCCAAGGCTAAAATCACGGAGCCTGCGCTCCGGATTGCGCCTACGTGGAAGGTTCATGCGTGGCTTTTGCGTTATGGGTCCGATTATTGGATGAGTTGGAAGATTCGTGGAATCGCGCTGTGATGAAAAAAGAGAAAGCTCACCACTGGACAGCTGAACGCCAAAACCAGGCGCGCCTTTTGGGGCGGAAAAGCCCGGGCGACGCAGAAATCCTGCGCGAGCATCCCAATTGCCTCGACTGGCTGCTGATTTGCCGAAGCTCGGGGCTGTCTGACGGTCAAAAAACGGTAACGGTGGGGCGGGCGTGGAGCTTTGCGAGAGAAACGATGTCCGCGCAGTCGTTGCTTGCGTGCGCGCCCCCGCAATCTCGAACCAAGGAAAATCCATTTCAGCATCCTTTAGCCGCCGTGGTTTTGGACACCGTGGACCCGGCGTGCCAAGAAGAAGAGGCCCTGGCCCAAACCATGCTGCGAGAGCTCTTGGAGGCGGACGAAGATCCAAACGCGGTCGTTGAAGCGCCTGCTCAACTTGATCAGGCTTTGCGAGGGCGCGTCAGAACTCCACTGACTCTGGCATTTGCGAAAGGCCGTTGGGGGCTGGCTGGTATTTTGTTGCCGGCGTCCAATCCTCATCTGCCAACAAGAGGCGAAGCGCTGTATCGAGCGAGCGTCAAAAGCGATTTGCCCTCAGGGCTGGTTTCTTTGATCGTCCAGCGAGAGCGCGAGGTCGATGGCGGCCAAAGTATTCGCTGCATGGGCTTGCAGCAGCCGATGCCGAATCTGATCCGAATCGGGGCCAAAAGCGACGAAATTCGCCTCGCCGGAGATCGTGGCGACTGGTTCGCGGCTTTCCAAAACAATCCTCCACAAATATGGGACACCGTCGTGAATCAGCACGGCGACTCCGATTCGTGGACTCTGGTTTGGGAGGGCATGCTCAAGCAAGACCCCGTGGCGGCAAGAACGGCATGGGACGGGCTGGTGGGAAAAACGCTGACGGCAGCCGAAACCTATGATCCGTCCAACCAAGAATACACGGACAGGATGATTTCCCGCTATGCCGCCATCATGGGGCTGCCGGTGCTGGACTGGCTGTGCGGAAAAAATGAACTGAGCCTGCGCCAAGAAGAACGCCTTCGCGCCGCGGGCATGAAAATCGGAGTGAAGACACCGATCGCGAACGCCCAAGCGGAGCGAAGGGAAATGCTGTCGTTGCTTCGCCTGCCCGATGAAAATGGGGCGGAGCTAGCGGACGGGATCGCGGCCAACACGGTTGCGGGCAATGAGACCTGCGAAATGGGCTATTTTAAAAAATCGAAAAATCGACTGTGAAGAAATGGGGTGTCGGCCGTTTGGCGTTCTCCGTGAAGCCCCGGGAGAAAGAGACATTCATTCTCCAGTTTTGGTTCGCTTTTGCGCCAAGCTCCCGCTTGCGATAGAATGAAGCCCATTGCTTTGTGGTTCGCGCGGCTGAATGCCCTTTCGATTTTCCCATTGGTTGACGTAATGACAGAAATTCCACAAAAACAAGTTGGCCGACGCGAAGTCTCGCAAGAGCAGCGAGACGCCGATCGGGCGTTGACGTTAAAAGTGCGCGCGCAAGCGGAGCTCGACGAGGCTTTGCGGGGAGCAGTGCAGCATGGCCACCTGGAAGACGCCAAGCGGCTGATCGCTCAGGGCGCCTCAGTCGCGCCTGACAAGCAAGGCCAGACGCCTTTGTCCATCGCGGCGCGACACGGACAGCTTGAGTGCGTGAGGATGCTGTTGCCGTTGTGCGATGCCCAATCCGTCAGTCGAATTTCAGGATTCGCTCCTCTGGGCGACGCCATGATGGGAGATCACGAGGCCTGTTTTGACGAGCTTCTGCCGGTTTCCGACACCAAGGTCTTCAATGAACGAGAAATGGCCTGGTCCAACAAAACGCCGGGCGCCTCTCGCCAAACAATGTTGATGTGGGCTGCGATGAACAAGGGGTCCGGCTGGGGCGAGGACCTGGGGAAAAGCGTTTTTTGGGTCAAAAAGATCTTGGCGCTCACACCGACAAGCGCAAAAGAGGGGGATTCGCAAGGGAAAACCGCATTGATGTTCGCGGTCGAGCGCGCCGGCGGCGGCGAAGAATGCGTCCGAGCGCTATTGCCGTCCAGCGATGCGAACCAGCAAGACAACCTGGGAAAAACGGCGCTGATGCTCGCCGTGGAGAGCGCCGTCCGCAATGATGCAAGCGTTGAGTGCGTTCAACTCCTGCTCGCAGCCAGCGACGCGAGCCTGCAAGACAAAAAAGGGCGAACGGCCCTGATGCATGCCGCGGCTCTCGGCGCCCTGAATTTGGTCGAGATTCTGGCGCCCAAAACCGATTGCTCGCTCCTCGACAAAAACGGAAGGACCGCTCTGATGCACGCGGCGACCCATGGCGCGCGGCCGGTCCAGGCGTTGTTGGCTTTTTCGGACGCCAGCGCGCGCGACAAAAAGGGCAACACAGCCCTGCTCATCGCGATCCAACTGAAAAAGGAGGGCGCGGTTTCCGTTTTGGCGCCAAAAACCGACTGTTCCATCCGTGGCGACCGAGGCTTGACAGCCTTGGGCGAAGCGCTCGACACGAAAAAATGGCGACTTGCCGAAGTAGTGTCGGTTTTCGCAAGCGACTCCGATTTGTTGGAAAATGCCGAAAAAATCGTCGAAGCTGGGCATAAAAACCTCCCAAAAACGACGCATCGGCATGAGGCCGCCGTGTTGCGAACAGAGGTGCGCGAAGTGAAAGCCCGGCAAGACGCTGAATTGGGCGAAGACGCCACGGCCACGGGAAGCCGGCCAAAGGCCTCGTTGCGGATTTGAGTCGGGGCGGGAGGCTGAGCGAGGCACAGCGCAGAGACGGCCACGCCACGGAATTGGGGCGATAAGCGCCAGCCGGATTCTGGGCCAGCGAAAAACCCCGTGTTTGACCAAGGCTCGGGCCCGCATGCGAGAGAACCGTGGGCGCCAAGCAACACCGGCGGCGCAAACTTGAGCAAAAGCGCTCAAAACATCGATTGCCGCCGACATTGCGGTAGAATGAACACATCAGAGGCGCGCGTGGCGCAGCCCGATGCGAAGCGGACAAGGAGCGGGAGATGCTGGCGATGGCGGAAGATTTGGTTGAAGAAGTGATTCGGTGCGACGACGCGGAAAAATTGGCGGAATTGATCGCCGAGGGCGTTGTGGATCCAAAGCGGGCGACAAGCTATGGCACGACTGCTTTGATGGACGCAGCTGAACACGGCGCTGAAAAATGCGTGAAGCTGTTGCTTCCGATGAGCGACGCGAAATTAAAAGACAAAGCTGGCTGGACCGCTCTCATGAGCGCAGCGCACGCGGGTTGCGTCGGATGCGTCGAGGCGCTTCTGCCGGTGTCGGACGCGAAAGCCACTGACGCCTTGGGCCGAACCGCTCTAAAGCACGCTCAGAATCACAAGCATTTCGCCTGCGTGAAGGCGCTCTCTGCCGAATAGGCATCAGCGTCCAGAGCCTGGCGTCTTTCGGTCGGCGCTCAGAGCCGCGAGGGCCCAATCCTGGATGGACTGCCCGAAAAAGGAGCCGCGCTGAGCAACGCGTCGCGCTCAACGCGCGCGGGCAGCGCTCGAAGTCGATTCAAAACATCTTGCGCGGCGGATTCTTCAAAAGGCGCGGGCTCGCCGCGCCGGAGCGGAAAATCATGCGGCCAAGCAATATCTCCTTCGCGCGATCCGTTGCATTGGGTTTGCGCCGCGTCCTGCGGCGTGTTGCCCAAGGCGTCCGTCAGCCAAGGCGAGCCCAGTCGAAGCAATTCCTCCGCAAGCGCGTCCGCCCCGTTGAGATAAGCCAAGTGCAGTGGCGTTTGGCACAGTTCGTCGAGCGCGGCAAGGTCTGCTCCAAACTCGGCCAAAACCCGCGCGCATTCCGGCGCGTCCGGGTGCTGCGCATTGACCCCGATCGCAAGTTCATGCAGGGCCGTGCACTGTCCGTGCGCCGCGTGCGGAGACACCGCGCTCGCGTTCACGCCATTTTCAAGCAAAAATCGCAGAGCCGGAGCGCACGCCGCTCTGGCCGCGATGTGCAGCGCCGAAATCTTGTGTCGAGACGGCGGATCGAACTCCTCCAAGGGAGCGCCCTGAGCATGCAATCGCTCCAAAAGCCTGCGGCTGAATCGCGCGGCCGCAAAAACAGGATCGAACGCGGTGGTTTTCGCCAGTTGGCACAAACGCCAGTCAAAGCCATGATCCATCAACGCCAGCGCCAGGGGCTCGTGCTCGGCGTCGCACGCCCACTCAAAGGCCGTGCAGGCGCGGTGCGGGTCTTCACCCCAAACAAAAATCGGTTCGTTTGGATCAATGTCGCAGGTCAAAAGGGCCTCTTCGCGCCCCTCGTGGAGCCGAGCCGTGGCATCTGGATTTTCAGCCAAAGCGACGGCGATCGCCTGGCGGATAGCCTCGTTGCGCGGCCGCTCAGGGCGCGTCATAGGCGGCGCCCTGGGGCGACCGTTTCAGCGGCCGAAATAGAGGGAGGCAACGCGTTCGCCAACGCATCGCGCTCAACGCGAGATGGCAACGCCGCCAATCGATCAAGAGTGGCTTTCGCGGCGAGGGGGTCAAAGAAGGTTTCCGTGTTTCGGGGCCACGCGCGGCCCTCTTCCTCCGCGAAGCCGCAATAAACCTCCGCCAAGCCAGATGGCGTGTTGCCCACGGAGTCCGTGAGCCACGGGGAGCCGAGCCGAATCAACTCTTCGGCAAGAATTTCGGCCCCTTCGGCATATGCCCAGTGCAAAGGCGTGTGGGCAAAGCGGTCCCGCTGGCTCAAATCAGCCCCAAACTCAACCAGGGCCCGAGCGCAGAGCGCGGCTTCCGGTTTGTGCGAATTTCCGCTGTGGCCGAGGGTGTGCAGCGGGGCGGCCTTCCCGGCGTCTTCCACCGAAGACACAATGTTTGGATTGGAGCCCCTTTCCAGCAAAAAGCGAAGCGCGGGCTCGCAAGCGTGCCCAGCCGCGGCGTGAAGGGGAAACCCGTCAACAAGGCGAGGCGCCGGAGTCTCCAACGGCGCGCCCTGGGCGTCCAAACGCTCCAAAAGAGCGCGGCTAAAGCCCGCGGCGGAGAAAACCGGATTGAAATGCTCGGGGTTGGCGCTTTGCCAGGAAAATCCATGATCCATCAACGCCAAAGCCAGTGGCTCATGTTGGGCGTCGCAGGCGATTTCGAGCGCGCAGTAGGGACGATTCCGATACATTTGCCCGAAATGTTGGTTGGCGTCGGTGAGCGCCAAAAGCGACTGTTTTTGTTGCCAGGATATCTGCGTCGCGCGCTCAGGCGCGGCGTCCAAAGCCGTTTGGATGGCGGCGCGCAATGTGTCGGAGGAAATGGCGTTGGGCATTGGGAGGTTCGGTGAAGAGCGCGCAAAGGGTGGGGGGAGAAGAAAAACAGGCTTTCGCTCAATTCATTGAGCCTGGGTGATTTTTGCAGGAGGACTCGCCGGCGTCAAAGAATTTCAAAGCCGTTTGGCGCGCCTGGTTTGGATCGGCCTGCTTGCGGAATCGGTTGCGTTAGAGAGCGTGTTTTCCGCGCCAGAATCGGCCGCGGCGGGCAGACCAAGGGACAGAGCCAATTCCGCCGCTTCTTCGCGGGCGAGGCGCGCTCCTTTCATGATCAAAATCTCTCCCTCCAATTTAAGCTTCTCGGGCGTTTGGGCGATGGCGCGAAAATCCGCCTGCGTCCTGAAAAGCATGAAAATGGAGCCTGAGAAAATTCCAAGGAACAAAAAGGCGTGAAAAAAAAGCGCCAAAAGCCGATCGGATTCCGATGCGCCACTGGTCAAGAATTGCAAAAATACATTTTTGTCGGCATCCGGGCCGGCGGCGATGGCTCCGAAAAAGAAAAGCGCGGTGGCCACGAAAAACCCGCCAAAGATCAATGAAAGCCAAAACGTGGGGATTCGAATCCAAAACCGAGCGCGCAAAACAAGGGGGAGGACTGTCAGTTTCACGAGAGAGTTCTCTCTTTGGCCAGAAAGAAAAGAGTATGACAGAAAATTGAGCGGTTGCGAAAAAACAAAGCAAAAACCCGGCCGAAGCCGGGCTCTCGATCTGGACGGCCTTTCGGCGCGTCCAGCCAGACGGGGGTTTGTGAAATCAACGCGGCTTAGTGGCCGAAAAACACCGAGCCCGGGCCGTTTGTGTCGTTGGTCGGCGTCGCGGCTTGCGAGCGGACGAGAGCCGATGACGTGTAATGGCCATCAGCCGGGGCTTGCTGGCCGTGCACGCGGGCTTCGGCGGCTTGGATGTTGGCCGGGTAATCAATTTGGTCGCCGGCCGGATTGTAGCCTGCTTGTTCGAGCTGGACGAGCTCGGCGCGGACTTGCGCGCGCGTCACGGGCGTGTTCGAGGATTGGGCGAACGTGGTCAGAGGAGCTGCTGCGAGGACGGCTGCGGTGGCGACTGCGAATACGATGGATTTCATGATCATTCCCTTCTTTTCAAGTTATGCCGCAAGCGACCGCTTGCGACTGCATGAGGCAATCATGCTACTCTTTGGAATTAGGGTAAATACTTAAAAAGGCAAATCACTGTTGTCAAAAATGAAATAATTCCAGGTTTTCGCTTAAAAGATCACAAAAGATTTGCTGGCGTTGCAGATCGAAACAGCCAAAGAGAGCGCGCCTCAAAGCCGTGTCGCCGCTCGGCTTTTGGTTGGCGGCGGCGATCCGCCCTCAGAGATCGCGCGGGATTGGGCGGCCTGCGCCACCTCGGCCCGCAAAACCTCTTCTTCCCAAATGACATGCGACCGAGGAAAGCGCTCCGCGGCATGCGCCTGGACCGTCGCCGCGCGCATCGCAGGCGTCGCGTGGGCCGCCAGACAGTCGGCGAGGGGCCAATTTTGGCTTTGGATCGCGATGTCCAGAGCGGTGTCGCCGTCTGCGTTTTGGATCGCGCCATTGGAGAGCGGAGCCAAGAGGGCGACAAGGGCGAAGGGGGAGAGGGGCTCAGCTCGGCGTTGAACGGCGAGAATAAGAGCCGTGCGGCCACTGTTGTCGACGGCGTCAATATCGGAAAACGGAGCAAGAAGCTTGACGCATTCAAGGCCGGCCTCGTCATCGTTGCGAGAACGAGAGCCCGCCGCCATCATCAACGGCGTTTGGCCCTTGTGGTCTCGGTTCATGGCGTCAGAGGCCCCGAGAAGAAGTTGGACCGAGCCTGAAGCATGCATTTCGGCGGCGTAAGAAAGGGGGGTTTCGCCAGAGTCTGTGCGTTGCAGAGGATCGCAAAAGGGCAACAACAATTCGACGCATTCCGCATTTTGGGCCGCCCACATCAAAGCATTCCATCCGTTGACGTTTTCTCGCGCCATTCCATGGCAAGGATTGTCAGATATCCATTGTCGGATCGCGGGAGCGTCGCTGCCGAACGCATGATTCAACAACTCTCGCTCCGCGGCGACGCGCGGCGTCGTTGCGGCAAGGTCATATCGGACAAGAGCGGTCATGGCGTGAGCGTCAAAGCGAGGGGGGCCGGAAGGCGTCTGACGAGTGAGCGATTCGGCAGGATGAATGGACATTCAGTCTCTCAAAAAAGGCGATGTGGGTCAAATGTCGGGGATTGCGCAGCGCCATGAGCATTGTTGAATGGACGAGAGCGGCCGAAAGCGATACACTTGTGGCACATCACGCCCACCCAAAAGGACTACCCAAAAGGACTTGCCATGGATATCTCCTCCACCCACGAACCATTGGTTTTCATTTTGGAGCTGAGCGCGAAAGGCTCGGAGTTCAGCAGCAGCCAGCGGCCTTTCGCGCTGTCCATCGCGCTGGACGCGAAATTGGCGCCAAAAATGCCGCCAAGGCAGTTTTTCCTCCAACAAGCGCAACAATATCCGGACTCGGTGGGGCGCTTTGGGGAAGAAGCGCGGAGCGCTGACGCGTGGGCGGAAGCCGCGGCCGAGCGCGTGGCGACGGCTATCGAGTCCCGCATGGGAGAGTTCGAGTTAAGCGATCCGCCACAGGCGGACACGAAAGTTCGTTTGTTGAACAACCAAGCCGTGGCGCAGGTTCGAGTTCTCCGCGCGACAGTCGCGAAAGGGCCTGATGGAGCCGTGGCCTCCCGTGAAGCCGTCAGAGCAGCCCTGGATCAGGTCGCGTCGGCTTGGATTCTGGCCTGGACCCAAGAGCTCGGTTTTGAGCCGGGCGTGCTGGGACTGCCCAACGAATCCGGATGGGTCGACGGCGAAGAATTGATGCTGGGCCTGGAGTTGGCAAGCGGCGCGCCTCTCCGTTTTGAGCGAGCCCTGTGGCCGGCGTTCGAGCGCTCGCAAGCGCAGCAGCAAGCCATCGTCCTGCAACAAGAAACGAGCGTGGCGCGAGCGAATTCTCGCAAGCTGGCCGGGCAGGGAGACAATCCGCTCGCGGCCCCTGGCGCCGCTCGTTCCGCTCCGCGCATTTGACTATGAAAGCGTTGGGCATGGCGTTGGGCATGAAAGCGAGAACGGCAAGAGCGACTCCTCGGGGCGCGGCAGCCCCAGATTGACGCAGAAGACCGTTGAACGCGGAGACCGGGGCAGGGCGCTGGTTTCTCGGCAAGCGAGCAACAAAAAGCGCCACAACCCCTTGTTTTTGAGTAAAATGACGGGGCTCCCTCGCTCGCTTGTTCGTCGCTTGTCATTTTTCTGCGCTCTTTTTTTGGCAACAATTTCCATGCTGCTTCCAAAAACCAAACCGCTTCCGCATGCCAGCGTCGCCATTGAGGCTGACGCTAGCGGCGCTGAAAGCGGCAAAAGCCGGGCCGCCTTGCCCAGCGCGATTTTGGCCTCGATCCAAAGCAGCCAGAGGGCCAGAAGCCGAAAGGATGAACGCCTTTGGGAAACGCTCTCGGCAACGGGAGCGCCCTGGTGGGTAGCAAGAAGCCGATTTCCCGAAGCGTTTGAGCAATTGAGCTCTGCCGCTTGCCGTCATTTATGGGCGGATTTGGCGCGGGAAAAAGGCCTGGCGTTCGCGTTGGCGACGCATTTGTGGTTGGACTTGGCTTTTGGAAAGCAAACGATCCGGGCTCAGGACTTCCGCGCATTCTGGTCCGCGTGGCCGATCGAAGAGTTGGCTGACGCCTGGCGGGACACCGCGGCGCATCAGGCCGCCTGGGCGCAAGCGGTGGCAGACAGCGAACAGCTCATCGCGCGCCAGCTAGAATGGAAAGCCGAAGAACAAACGTCGGGGGGGTTCACGACCCAATGGCCGTCGGCAAAAGACGCCTCAGCGGGAATTATTCCACGCGAAAAGAACATTCAAAGCAACACGGAAAAGCGCTTGCGAGAGGGAATCGCGTGCATTGAGAAGTTGCGCGCGAGCAAAAGCTTGGGGCTCGCGACGTTGTCCGTGATTGAAGATTGGGCTCGCGCCCGAACAGCGGGGAAAAAGAAATCCGGGGCGCAAGAGGTGGATCGGAAATCCAGCCGCGCCGGAGGTTGGGCTGGATTGCCGGGTTCCCAGATGCATGACGAGTGCCGCGGAGAAGAAAATCGCGTCGCTCGCTGGGTTGTGGCCGGACAGATGTTCCGTTTGAAGGGGTTGGGAATTGGCTCATTCGCGAAAATTGTCGAGCCTGCGGCCCTGGATCAAGAGATCGCCAGGCTAGCCGCTCAAAAATTCGCAGAGTGGCTGGCCCGCGAGCCGCAAGGAGAGGCCGAGGCGTTTCTCGCAAGCGAACGGCAACTTTGCGCCGCCGCGTCCGCGCCAATAGCAGAAGACCCAGCGGCCGGCGGGTCGGTGAACATTCAAGCCGATGCGTCTTCGCGGGCTTCGTGGGTGAAAAATGGGGCGGATGCGCAAGATTCCACTGGCGAATCGACGGGAGAGGCTGCGCAAGAAAAGAGGGGCGAGGGCGAGCCGGTCGTGGCCGATGGCGTTTCCGTTCGGGGCGCTGGGCGCAAACCCGCAGACGACGAGACGGCCGCGGCGTTCGCTGCTGCGTTGGCTGCGTTGCGCGCGGCGAAATACGAGGGGAGCGTCGCTCATTGCGACGAGGCCGGCATGGCGCAGCTCGCGAACGTCGCTTGCGCGAGCGCAACTCGAGCGCCGCTGTTCCAAAAAGCCCTGCGCGACACCGGCGCATTGGCGCCAAAAGACGCCCCGCTGCGGCTCGCGAGTTTGTCGCTGTTTATGGATGATCGCTTAAAAATGGGCTGGATTGCAGGGTTGAGCTTGGCGGCAAGCGATCAAAAGGACGCCGCGGGAAATCCGGTCAGCGCTCTGTGCGCGCCGGGGATGGAGGCTGCGTGGCGCATGCGGTGGAATAAATTCGCCAATTCTTGCGAAACGGCGTCGGTTAGCGTCCATATCTGGGCCGCCGCTGACCATGCGACGCGATGTTTGTCGGATCCAGGCATCATGAAGGCAAAAAACAGAGTCAAAGAGAGCTTCAACGCGAATCAGCAAGTGGTTTTTGCCGGGGTGGAGGCGCGAGAGCTGGCGAACGCCGCGTTGGGCCCGGGTCAAACCATAGCGTCGGACAGAGAGCCGATTGCTCCATCGGGGGCCGCGCAAGACTCGGAGGAGCAATCCAGCGCCAAGCGTGGCCCTCGCCGAATGTGAGAACCGTCCGCGGTGTTTTTTTTCGATTAAATTTTGTTTTTCGAGCGCCAAATAATGACCGAAAGAGCCTCTTTTGAAAATTCCGCCAATTTGGGTGGAAAAGTTCCGGATGCGCCCTTCCTGGCCCCGTCCGCGGCGGCCCGAAGCGTTTTGCGCCCAGAACAAGAAGGCCTGGTTAAAACGATTGAAGCCGTGCGGCAGGAACGCGACGCCGCGCGATTGCTCCTGGCGCAACTCGTCGACCGGGACGCTTTGCGAATGACGGTGTCGGACGGGCATAATTTGTTGTTCCGAGCCATCCGCGATGGCCACGAGGAGTTGGTTCGGTGGCTCGCGCCGCAGTGTGATCCATTCGACGCCGACTCCGCCGGAAACACCGCTTTGACATGGGCGATAAAGGTCAGCGCGCCGGGCTGCGTCCGCGCGGTTTTAGAGTCCGTCGCCAATCCAGCCGAGCTCGCGAGTCACTCTGTCGGGATTGAGCCTGCGCTTCATTGCGCGGCAAGAGAGGGCGCTGAAATGGTCTCTGCCGTTCTGCCTTACGCGGATGCGTCGCAGACGCACATGGGACAGCCCCACAATCGCGGATTCACGGCCTTGATGGCCGCGGCGAAGGCTGGGCGGGCTGACAGCATGTCCATATTGCTCCCTCTTGGCGACGTGAATGCGCAAACCGAGGGAGGCTGGTCCGCTTTGACTTACGCGGCGCGCGGGGCGGACCACGATTGCTTGAAAATGCTCTTGAACGCGCCGGGAATTGATCCGAGAAACAGCCCAAAAGAACCTTCGCAAGAAGCGCCGGCGCGCGGCGCGGCGCGTCCCATCGCGAAAAAAGAACGTGTGTGGACGCACCCAGCGGCGATCACAATCAGTTTTGACGACAAAAATGGACTCGCGTTGTTCGAGCCGTTTGTCGACTTCAATTGTCCCATGTCGAAACAGGAAACCCCTTTGCTGATCGCGGGAATCAATGGAGCGATGGAGTGTTTGCGATGGCTGCTGGACAAGTGCGAGGCGACTTTGCCCTCCGCAAGCGCGATCGGTTGGATGGATTCGGCCGAAAAAACGGGGAAAAGCCACGCCATCCGCCCAGAAACCCTGGTTGAGGCGTTTCAAGCCCTTTTGAGGCTGGACGAATCCAAAGCGAAGGGCGCGGGGCCGGCGCCGCAAAAGTGGCCCGTGCTGGATGAAATGGGCGCAAAAATGGCGTCCTTGGGCGTTTTCAGGCCGGAACACGACTTGCTGCTGGGCCTCGCTTGGATCCAAGCGGGCGGAAAAGAAAACGAGCCGATGCCATTGCCGAAAATCCGCGCGAGCCGCGAGGCCGCGGCATTGAGAAAGGAGTTGTCCAAGCACTCGCCGCAACAGGCCACATTGCCCGAAAAAGGAATCCCGGCACCCAGTTTGCGTCTTTGACTCGCGAAGCGAAACGACGCCAGTGGAGAAGCTGGAGTTTTCGGGCTGGCGCGTTGCGCAAGAGAACTCTCCTCGCAAGCCCGAGGATGTGAGAGAATAATGATTCTTCGCCCCTCGCCTTGATCGAGAAAACCATGAGCTCTTCCACCCACCCGACGCAATCGCCTGAACCCTCAATCGGGGACGGGAATGTCCGACCGCAAAACGCGGCGGGGCGTCTTGTCAAAAAGGGTTGGCGACAAGCCACGGAAAATCAAGAGTTGCGAAGCTCGCTGCTGCGCGAAATCGAAAAAACCAACGTCCAATGGCTGGCGGAAAAGCTCGCGCGGCGGGGCGCGAGCGAGCCGTTGGATCCGGAGGTGGGATTCCCCGCCTTGGCCGCCGCCGTGTCGCTCGACGAGAGCGACGCAAGCCTTGCGTGCGTGGAGCTGTTGCTCAACGCGTGCGACGAGCGCTCCATGAGTGGCGTCTTGGCCATGGCGCAAAATGGGCAAGCGAGCGCGCATATATCCATTCTTGGATTGGCTGCTCAATCGCTCAACCACGGCGCGTTAAAGCTATTTGTTTCCAGCGCTGAGCGCTGGGCGTTGTTCTCCGCCGACAAAGAAACCGTTTTGGGCGCCGTTTTGGGATCGAAAGAAACAGAGCATACAAAGTATATGAATTGTGTCGCGGCCGCCATTCTGGCTCCGTTTTGCGACCCGACAGAGGAGCAGTGGAGCGATATCGCCTATTGCGCGCTGAGGGCCAACGACAACGATTTGTTGCAAATGGCCTGCGCGCGAAGCGCGAAGGATGCGTTGCGAAATTATCGCACGAAAGGAAATTGCCCAGACGAACAAGGCCTTCCGCTGTTGCATGTCGCGATAACAAGGGAAAATGCGCGCGCGGTCGAAATCCTTTTGTCCGCGGGATGCGATCCGCGTTTTCGCGACGCCAATGGGCGCCCCGCCTTGATTTACGCGGCGCGAGAATCGGTCAGCGACGAGGTGCTGCAAATGCTGCTGCCGGAGTCGGACATTGACGAAAAAGACAGCGAGGGGAAAACCGCGTTGATATGGGCCGCGCATTACGGCCGCCCAGAGATCGTGAAAACACTGGTGGCGGCGGGCGTCCGTCCGAATATCCAGGACAACAAGAAAAACACCGCGTTGATGTATGCGATGATGGGCCACGCCGTGGGAGACAGCGCGTTCGAGATCGTCGACGCCGTGGCGCGGGCCTCAGACCTATCCATTCGTTGCGAAAACGGGCAAACGGTTTTGGAGTGGTCCAGCAAGAATCTGACAGGAGAAAAGGGCTGGAAAACCTTGGATGCCCTGGTCGCGACGATGAATCCTGCGGACGCAGACGCGGCGATGACTCAAATCATGCGAGACAAAATGCCGAAATCGGCCCCTCTGGTCGCGGCGCACCGAGAGGGAGAGGCTCTAAAAATGGCGATTTCAATGCCGCCGAAAAAGGAGGGTGAGACAAAAACACCCGAGGCGCTCCCGCAAGCCCGGCGAATTTAGTTTTTCCGCGGGACCACGCCAGTTGACGCCAAGCGCAATGCTTCTCTCGCGTTTGGCCGAAAATCCCCAATGCCCTGGAATTGCCAACGGCCTGAAATTGCGAAAAGCGCGTCAGTGTTGCTGGCTTTTGCCGCGCAGCTCATCCAGCGTGTGATTGGTGAACTCGACGACATCCGCCAATGAATGCCCATGCGGTGTCCGCGCGATGAGGACGATCGAGTCGCCTGGCGCGGAAAGCGAGACTGCGGCGGTGAGCCCCCGCGGGATCGCGAGCGACAGCAATGCGTCAGAGCCCGACAACAGAAGATGGAGCCAATTTTTCTCGCCCACCGAGTCATAAGCGATGCTGGATCGAACGATCACGCCCGCATGGCGCTCCACCACGCCATCATATTGGACGGCAGGCGCCGAGGCAGTGGTGGTCAGTTTGGGGCCGAACATGGTCATGATGGGCTCTTTCGTGTGTGTTTGAGTCCGCGCAGCGATCCGGACAAAAACAAGGCGGCGTGCGCGGAAAAAGCCTTGCGAAGTTCATGGTATGACAAAACAGAGGCTTGGGCGGAAATAATTTTGAGGGAAGAAAATCGCCTTGGGGAGGCATGCTGCGGCGCAAAATAAAGAAAAATAGAACGCCCCCAAGGCAGCCCTGAATAAGGCGCGGTTTGAAGACAAAAAAGACGCCGCGAGTCGCGAAAATCCAACAAAAAGGCCGAACTCAAAAACAATTTCTCAAAAAAGAAGAAAAATCCGATTTGGCCAGTAAAATAGAGATTCTCATTTGCGAAGAACTCAGAGAAAAACCCTTTGACGTGCGCAAACCTCTGCTCAGGAGCAGTCGTCAATTAACCCCAGCCTAAAGGCTGGGGCTTGAGAGGGAGAAATCCCCGCCAAGCCCGGTTGACCAGAGCAAGAAAGAAGGAAGATTTTCAATCTACGTTGCGCGCAGGACAGCAGGACCGACCCCTGGATGCTTCTCCAGTCCCGGGCTCTCGAAGCGACAGCAGCAGACAACTCAAGGGTTGGGACGAAACGGGCTGTCGCGGCCAAAGGGGGAAGGCAAAAAGCCGCGGGACGGGCTTGTCGCCCTCGCAGTCCCCTTTGGAATCCGGCGCGTGCCATGCTCGAGGAGAGCCCCGCCTGTGGACGCTGAAAAGCGCCCGCAAGCAGGCGTCACAAGGCGCGTGAGCGCTGGCAGCCGGAAAGACGGCAAGCTGTGGTGGTGATTGTTGCAAAAATGTTGTTTTTATTCAAAAGGAGGCTGGGAGTGTCTGTTTTCGTCTTGGATCGCAGCGGAAAGCCGCTGATGCCGTGCTCGGAGAAGCGGGCGAGGAAGCTCCTCGCCGGCGGACGCGCGCGCGTGCATCGGCTGTTCCCGTTCACGATTCGGGTCGTCGACCGGAGGCTCAAAGACTCGGGGCTGCAACCGTTGCGCCTGGCGCTGGATCCGGGCAGCAAAGCGACGGGGCTGGCGATCTCGCGGGTGGCGGCGCCGAGCCTCAATGGCGAAGGGCCTGTCATGCACATCCGTTTCTTGATGGAGCTGATTCACCGCGGGGCGCAAATCCATGAGCTGATGATCCGCCGCTCCAATTTTCGCCGCAAGCGGCGCAGCGCCAACCTGCGCCATCGGGCGCCGCGGTTTCTCAACCGCACACGCCCGGAGGGCTGGCTCGCGCCGAGCCTGCTCCATCGGGTGGAGACCTGCGGGGCCTGGGTGAGGCGACTAATGGCGCTCGCGCCCATCACGGATTTGGCGCAGGAATTGGTCCGGTTTGACATGCAGAAGATGCAAAGCCCGGACATCGAGGGCGTGGAATATCAGCGAGGGACGCTCTTTGGCTTCGAGGTCGGCGAATACCTGCTCGCCAAGTGGGGCCGGCAATGCGTCTATTGCGACCGCGAGAATGTCCCTTTGGAGAAAGACCACATCGTCGCCCGATCCAAAGGCGGCTCGGACCGGGTCAGCAACCTGGCGCTTGCTTGCCGGCCCTGCAACCAGCGCAAGGCGGCCAAGCCCCTCAAGGAGTTCCTCAGCAAGGACACTAAGCGGGCCGACCGGATCCTCGCGCGGGCGAAGGCCCCGCTGCGCGACGCGGCGGCGGTCAACTCGACGCGCTGGGCCCTGCTGGGGCGGTTGAGGCAAACCGCCCTGCCGGTCGAGACGGGCAGCGGCGGGCGCACGAAGTTCAACCGGGTGCGCCTGGGCATCCCGAAAACGCACGCGCTGGACGCGGCCTGCGTGGGCGTGGTCGGCGAGGTGGAGAATTCAGGAATTCCCGTTTTCCAGGCGAAATGCATGGGCCGGGGCACGCGCAGCCGCACGAAGCTGGACAGCTTCGGCTTCCCGAGGGCGAGCATGATGAGGGGAAAGACGGTCCATGGCTTTCGCACGGGCGACATGGTCCGCGCCGAGGTCCCCGCGGGCAAGCGCAAAGGGACGCACGTTGGCCGCGTGGCGGTGCGCAAGACCGGATACTTCAACATCCAGAAACCCGATGGCTCGGTGGCCCAGGGCGTCTCCCACCTGCATTGCAAGGTCTTGGCCCGCGGCGACGGGCACGCCTACTCTTGGGCAAAAGCAGCCCCGCCCACCCCGTCGCCGGCCCCCCTCAACCCTCAAACACAAGGAGGCGCGGCTTCCTCCCCGGCCTGAAGGCCGAGGTCTCCGCCGCGCAAAATCTGATGAAAATCGCCGGCACTCAACTCAACAAACCAACGTTCAGTGAACTCACGCGAACGAGCGCGTTCTACGTCGGCGTGTGGGGGTTGCTGTGCGCCGTTGGAGTCATCCATTCAAAAACAGATGCCATTCGGTGTTTGGTCGCGGCGATGTGCGGAGCGGTGCTTCTGGCTTGCGGGGTGCGTCCGAGCTCGGGATTGCGAGCAATGCTGTTTTTTTTCCTCTGCGTGATGATCGGCGTGACGGTGTGCGACATCGTTTTTGCTCTGTTGGGCATTCCGCCGCGCTGATCCAGAGCGCTTCACGTCTTCACGCCCAGCTGGTCGACTCTGTCGGGCAGGAGGGAAGCGGGCCGCCCATTCAATCGATTCCACTGTCGAGAGCCTCATGATCGGTCTCTTGAGAATCGCTCGTCGCTGAGCGTCCCGCGTGATCGTCCGCTCACATCCGCCGAATCAATGCCTTTGCGGAATTGTCGCCGGTGTTTTCTGGCTGCGGCGCGGCCGCATCAGGGCGCCCATCCAAAATGGCTTGCAGCTCTTGCGCTTCGCGCCGTGCCGCTTCATTGAAAATAAGGTAGTTTGCCGGGTCGCCTGGACAACAAAACGATCGGCCAGCAGGGCTCTGGAAAGAGCCGGCGTCGAAGAGAACACGGGTTTTGCGCGCCGTAAATCGCTTTTTTGTCTGTTTTCGCCACGCTGGCTTGACGATTTTATCGGCGCCGGCCTATGGTTTCCCCTCGCTCAACGCGAATAGATCTCTTTTGAGGGGCGCGCGCGCTCGCTCGTCAATTCAGTCCCGCAAGCTCAAACCCACGCCATAAGCGCGGCGGAGAGCGCTCCGATCAATTTTTGCCGAAATTAGAAAGGTTTTAGATGACCACGTCAAATTTGCCCCTTTCGGGGCTGTCCGTGTCCGACGCGACGCCATCGTCCGCCCTCTCTTCGCTGGACAACCACGACACCCAATCCATCGGCGGCACGGTGCTGATGCGCGCGCTCGCTGACGAAAACGTGGAATTCATCTGGGGCTATCCAGGCGGATCGGTCCTCTATATTTACGACGAGCTCTACAAACAGGACAAAATTCGCCATATTTTGGTCCGGCACGAGCAAGCGGCGGTGCACGCCGCGGACGCCTACGCGCGCTCGACGGGCAATGTGGGCGTGTGCCTGGTGACTTCGGGGCCTGGCGTGACCAACGCCGTGACGGGAATCGCCACGGCCTACATGGACTCGATTCCCCTAGTGGTGATCAGCGGGCAAGTGCCGACCGCCGCGATTGGCCAGGACGCCTTCCAAGAATGCGACACCGTCGGCATCACGCGTCCCTGCGTCAAACACAATTTTCTGGTCAAAGATGTGCGCGACTTGGCCGCGACGGTCAAAAAGGCGTTTTTCATCGCCCGAACTGGCCGGCCGGGGCCTGTGCTGATCGACATTCCGAAGGATGTGTCGAAAACGCCGTGCGAATACGAACCCTTGCCGCCAGTGGTCCTGCGTTCCTACAAACCCACGATCAAAGGGCACTCGGGGCATATCAAAAAAGCCGTCCAGCTTCTGCTGTCCGCCAAACGCCCCTATATCTACTCGGGCGGGGGCGTGATCCTGGCGAATGCGGCGCCGGAATTGAACCAATTCGCCGATCTGCTTGGGTTCCCGGTGACCAACACGCTGATGGGCTTGGGCGGATACAGGGCGGACAACCGCAAATTTTTGGGCATGTTGGGCATGCACGGAACGTATGAGGCGAACATGGCGATGCAGCACTGCGACGTGCTGATTGCGATTGGGGCTCGATTTGACGACCGAGTGATCGGAGACCCTGCGCATTTCGCCTCGCACCCGAAGCAAATCATCCATGTGGACATTGATCCGTCGTCCATCGCCAAGCGCGTGAAGGTCGACATTCCCATCGTCGGAGACGTGAAATCCGTGTTGAAGGAGTTGACCGAGCAGCTGCGCGCGGCCCAATCCGGCCCCGACCAAGCCGCGCTGGCGGAGTGGTGGAAAGAAATCGAGGGCTGGCGAGCCAAGGATTGCCTGAAATTCGACCGCCAGAGCGAAATCATCAAGCCGCAGTATGTCGTGGAAAAGGCCTGGGAGTTGACCGGAGGAAACGCTTTTGTGTGTTCCGACGTGGGCCAGCATCAAATGTGGGCCGCCCAATTCTACAAATTCAACGAGCCGCGCCGGTGGATCAATTCCGGCGGCTTGGGCACCATGGGCTTTGGCCTGCCGGCCGCGATGGGCGTGAAAATGGCGCATCCGGATTCGGACGTCCTTTGCATAACGGGAGAAGGCTCCATCCAAATGTGCATCCAGGAGCTCTCCACCTGCAAACAGCACGACACGCCCGTCAAGATCATTTCCCTGAACAACCGCTACTTGGGCATGGTGCGTCAGTGGCAGCAGATTGAATACAAGAAGCGCTATTCGAGCTCCTACATGGACGCGCTCCCCGATTTCGTGAAATTGGCTGAGGCCTACGGGCACGTGGGCTTCCGGATTGAAAAAACGGCGGATGTCGAGGGCGCGCTGCGCGAGGCGTTGCGATTGAAAGACCGGACGGTGTTTTTGGACTTTCAGACGGATCCGACCGAAAACGTCTTTCCGATGGTTCAGGCTGGCAAGGGCATCACCGAGATGCTCTTGGGCTCAGAAGATCTTTGAAAAGAACGGCCGTGAATTAAAAAAGAGTTGTTTTTTCACCGCTGGGACTTGGGCGTGATTTAAAAAGCCCGTAATGCTCGGGGGCTCCCTGCGGCAGAAGTTACCCGCCCTCTGGGCGGCTTAAAAAACCGAAAGCGACTCGATGTTGTAGCCGCGAGCGTTCACCGCCCCATGGGCGGATTAAAAGAAGGCGCCTATTCAGGAGGGCGTCAGCGTCGACTTTGTGGCGATGTCAGGGTAAAATAAAACATGCCGTGAATGCGCTGCCGAAATCGATGGCGCGCCATTTTTGCCACCGAATCACTCCTCCCACGCAAAGGATATTCAATGCCGCCAAAAACCTCCCGGCTCACAGCCTTCGATCTAAACTTGATGGCCGTCGCAGAGGCCGGTCAAGCAGATGAAATCGAATGCTTGATCGCCAAGGGCGCCAGTGCGCGCGCGGAGGACAATCTCAAAAAGACGGCGTTCATCCTCGCGGCGGAGAATGGCCATTTGGAGTGCCTTAAAGCGTTGCTGCCCCATTCCCGGGCGTCAAAAGCCGACTGCGAAGGAACAACCGCGTTGGGTTGGGCGGCGATGAGGGGGCATGTCGATTGCGTGGCTTTTCTCGCCGGTGTGATTGATCCAAACAAAGTCGACAAAAAAGGCGCCACGCCCTTGTGCGAGGCGGCCGAGGCGGGTCATGCGGATTGCGTGGCCATTCTGGCTCCATTGACGGACGTGAAAAAGCAGCAACAAAATGGCCAAACGGCGTTGATGAGGGCTGCGTCAGGCCCTGGACTGGCGTTCAAGCATTGGGGCGGCGGCGAAGGCGATTACGTCTCCTGCTTGCGGATTTTGCTGCCGTTGAGCGATCCGGTGGCGACCGAATGGAATGGCCGAACCGCGCTGATGATCGCCACGCAAGTCGCTGGGCAGCGGAAAATGCTCGGGCACTCAGAGGAAAAAGCCCTAAAATGCGTCGAAATGCTGATTCCTGTGAGCGATTTGGCGGCCCGGGCAGATCCAGAGGACAGAAGGGCGGCGGGAAAAACAGCCTTTGAAATAGCGGCGGGTTTCGAGCACGCCAAGGCGATGGATTTGTTGGCGAGAACCGCGGATCGCGAGTTCATGGCGTTGTTCAAAAAAGAGTTCGGAAAGGGCTTCTCCAAGGCTTTCCCTCGATGGACGGCCTTTGTGGAAGCGGAACAACTCGCTCGGGCCGCCGGAATTTCGTCGGCGACGGCAGAAAAACAAACAAATTCAAAAAAGAGCCGCGGATCGCCGGCTGATGAAAGCAATGTGCCCACGGCTGCGGCTGGCAATGGCTCTCGAAAAAACAGGTTGTGAGCCTTCTGGCGACTGCTTGCGCGCAACGCAAAACCACATCGGATTGAATCATGTTCAAAAAACTCACCATGTCGTCTTTTGACCGCGACCTGATCAATGCCGCGAAAGAGGGACGCGTCGACGAAATTCGCCATCTTGTCGGCGTGAACGGAGCGAACGCCAGAGCGCAAGACGTTGAGAAAAAAACAGCGTTGATTTGGGCCGCGCAAAAAGGACATTTGGAGTGCGTGAAAGCGTTGCTGCCGCATTCGTTCGCGGCGAAAGTGGATGACGACGGCAGCACGGCCCTGCACTGGGCCGCGACGAAAGGTCATGTCGATTGCGTGGAGTTTTTGGCTACGGTGATCGACCCGAACAAAAAGAATCACCAAGGGGCCACGGCGCTTCAAGAAGCGACGGCGGGGGCCGGAGACACGCGTTGCGTGGCGTTTCTCGCGACAATCTCCGACGCCAACAACCGCGACAAACACGGCCGGACGGCATTGATGATCGCGACGAATGCAGGACGGTTTGATTGTTTGTCGATTCTCTTGCCGCTGAGCCAAGCAAGCGCTGTGGATCAGGAAGGTCGCCACGCCCTGATTTATGCGGCGAATTGCTCCGGCCACACTCCTCACAACGCCCGACAACAAGCGCCCGTTTTGCGCTGCGTGGAAGCCTTGATGCCACTCAGCGATTTGGATTGGAAAGACGGCCAAGGACGAACGGCTTTCGACGTCGCAGCGGGCTTGGGCCAGTGGGCATGCATGGACTTGTTGGCGACGGAAGCCAATCGGGCGATCATGGACAAAGTGGCGAAAGACCTGGAAGGCGGGTTTGCGCGCCACTTTCCTCGGTGGTCGGCTCGCATGGAAGCGGAGCAATTGGCGAAAGTCGCAGGATTGAGCGTCGACGGCGATCCTGGGCTCTCCGGGTCCGCCAGTCCATGCGCAGTTGAGGTCGGCCAGGCAGATTCGTCTTCTGGCTCGTCGCGTCGCAAGCCGCGCTTGTGAGAAAGCCGCGGAGCGAATCGCCCAAAACCCAGGCTAAATGAGCGCGTTGTGAACGGGGAGGCCATTTGCGCGCGGGTTCCGGTCGTGGCCGGACCGGCGGCAGGGACTGGAATCTCGTGATGTGAGAAACTGAATGCCAGGCGTTTCAGCGCCAACGAGCGCATGCTGCGCGTTTTTGCGGTTCTGGCTCGTGCGTTTGCTCCGTGTTTGCTCGAACTGATCGAATGGCCTGAAAGGCTGCCGAGAATAGAAAAAACACTGATATTCAGGTCAAAAATGGCGTCTAAAAAACAATTTCCCACTGGCTTCAACAAGGAGCTGATGCGTGTGGCCGAAGAGGGTTTTGCCTCTGAAATCAAGAGTTTGATCGAAGACAATGGGGCTGATCCGCACGCGCAAGACTTGAACGGGAAAACCGCTTTCCTTTACGCGGCGTCGAGCGGGCATTTGGATTGCCTGAAAGCTTTGGCTCCGGTTTCTTATTTAAAAAAAATCGACGACACGGGAGACACCGCGTTGATTGCGGCTGCGCAGAATGGGCATTTGGATTGCGTGGCGTTTTTGTCAGGCGTGATCAACCCTGAGAGCATGAACAATAGGGGCGCCACGGCCCTGAGTGAGGCCGCGGACCGCGGGCATTTGGATTGCGTGGAATTTCTCGCCAGCGTGTCCAGCGTTAACGCCATGGACAATCGACAAGAAACGGCATTGATGCGCGCGGCGCAGGCAGGACACTCCGACTGCGTGCGATTTCTGCTCCCTTTGAGCGACCCTGCAGCCCTTGCGTGGTATGAGAGCACTGCTTTGATGCTCGTGGTCCGAAGCGTGAACTGGAACGCGGTGTCAGCGCAAGCGAAAGACAGCGTCTTCGATTGCTTGTCCTTGTTGATTCCCGTGAGCGACTTGAATGCGCGGGATGACGAAGGGAAAACCGCGTTGGAAATGGCTGTTTCTTTGCGGCGCTGGCGCTGCGTGGACGCGTTGGCCCGCCCGGAAGACCAAGAACTCATGGCGGTGGTTGAAAAAGAATTCGGGTCGAAATTCGCGCAAGAATTCCCGCGCTGGGGCGCGACAATGGAGGCTGAGCAGCTCGCGCAGGTGGCTGGATTGGCGAAAAAAGCGGCCGAGGGGGAAGGCCACACGCTCAACCGCGACACCGCGCTCAGGAAAAACCGGCTGTGATGTTGATTCGAGATGGAAAAGCCCAACTTGCGTTTGAAATCACCTGAAATGGAAAAAAACATCGACTTGGGTCATGAAAAATCAAAAAACCACCCGGACGCAGACCAGTGGAGCGGACGACATCGCTTGAATGTGAGAAAATGAAGACCGTCGGTGAAGCCTTGGCGCCAATCGTGTTTGCGCGGTTGCCGTGTCGCGCCCAGCGCGATTTGCTGCCATTTCCTAAAATAACGCGTCGTTGCCCATGCCACAAGAAAACCTAAAAACCCGCGCGAAGCCGAGCCCGGCGTTCGCCGAGCTAACGGAGATCGTTTCTTCGAAAGTCGCGCGGAATGTCCTCAATGCGCCAGCCGTGGCGGAGTTTTTGCAAAAAGTGGCAGCCGATCGCCTGTCGCATTTGGGGGATGAGAAAAAGGCCCAATTGACGCAGTGGTTGGCATCGGCCGGGCGCAAGTGGATGCTGCGCGACGGCGCGGCCAAAAGCGCGTCGCGGGCGGACGCCATTGCTGCCGGAAATCCAGAGTGGGCGCGCGAAGCCTTGAAAAATGCACAACCCGTCTGGGTCGTGAGCCTGGGCGATCGCCAAAAAGCGCAGTTTGACCACATTGCCGACTGGCTCGCGGCCGAGGCTCCGACTCGCCAATTGAACAAATTGTCATTCGCGGTCGCCTGTGAAAAAGTCGCGGAGTGGGACGCCGCGCGCGTTCGGCGCGCCGAGAAAGGAGCGGACTTGCCGGATGACCCTGACGGCATAGAGGAATTGGGCGCGGCGCCTGACAGCGGCTTGCCCGGAGCAAAATGGGCGCGCGTTTTCTCGGAGAAGGCGCTGGACCGCGAAGGCGTCATCATGCGCCATTGCGTGGGCAGTTTCGCGGAGCGCGTGGCACAAGGCGATTGCGAGATTTACTCCTTGCGCGATGGCGACAACGTGCCTGTCGCGACCCTCGAAGCGCGTTCTCTGGACCATGACGGCCTTCGCCGCGTGGCCAAAGAACAAGGTTGGAGCGATGAGAAGCTCGCCGCGGCCCTCCAAGAGCCGTCTGCCATGGAGATCGTTCAGGCTCGGGGCGTGGCGAATTCCGCGCTGCCCGCAAGCGCGAGCGCGGCGTTGGCCGATTTGGACAAACTGTTCAGGGCTTTGAAACGCCCGCCGATGGCGGCGTTGGCGGAAATGGGCGAAGGCGGCTTGTTGCCGCACCCGACGCGCATTGGGTTTATCCGGTGGAGCGACGTGGAGCCCGGCTCGCGCATGCCGGGTCGCAGTTTATGGTCGTCAACCATGGGCCCGATGCCAGAGAATCTGACCTTTGACATTCTCGAAATCGGACAAATCGACGAAACGACGCCTTTGCCGCAAAACCTTGCCGCGAAAAACCTGGTGTTGGGGCCTTCCGTGAAAGCTCTGGACGCTCGCGAGTGGAACATTGAAAATGTGTTTTTGCCGCGTTCAGGCCCATTTGTGGCGCGGCGTGGGGCCAAGCTGCGATTTGGCGCAGTAAAGGAGCTTGTTTTGGAGCTCGCGGGAATGGAAGACGGCCGGATGCCCGCGGAATGGGTGGATCCGGAGGCCGAGACGCCTTTTGCGCTGCTGGAGGCGCGCGCGGAGCGATTTATCGCGCCCACTTTGCGCTGCGACGAATTGCGGCTGTCCGAAACGCGCCATCTTGATTTGCGCGCGGCGTGGCTTAATGTCGCCAAAATAAACCTCGCAGACAATGCTATCGCGGACTTCACAGGATCCCTGGCGGAGCGCATGAGCATTGACGGCGCGGATTTCGGCGGTGAATGGGGCGACAAAAAAGAGGGCGGTGGAATCTGGAAGCCCCAAACGGGGCCGTGCCAAAGCCCCACAAAAAAAAGCAAAAAAGAGCGACAAACGGGCATTGGCTCCGCAAAAACCGCGATAGAGCAAAATGCGCAAGAGGACGGCGGAAAAGAAGGCGGATTGAGCGACAAACAAAGGACATTGGCGCGAGAGCTGTTGCCCACTCTAAGCCAAAAAGTGATGAGTTGGCGCCCAGACCAAGGCCGAGACATTGGCGAAATGGACTATCTGGCGTGCGTTCGCCAGGCGTCAAGCGCTGATTTGTTCGCGCCAGAAATGGCCGTGGTCCGCGAAAAAGACGGGAATTTGAGCCAGCGTTCAGCATTGAAAAAATTGACTCGCGAATGGTCAATCGCAAACCAAGAACGCGCCGACATCGGCTCAGAGCTGACGCGGGAAAACTCGTTAGGGAGAACGTTGCCGGCGCTGGTGCGGGCAGCCGATGAAACCGGCTCCACATTCGCGGTTCTTGACCGTGCGCGAAGCGCGGCGATGGTTCCGCTCGTCCCCATCGTTAGAAACAAGGCGATTGCCTTGCTGAAGTCGGTCAATGAATGGGGCAACTCCGCAACTGGCGCGCCTCCTGGATATGATGACGGCAGCATGAGCACAGCGTCGAAAACAAAAGGATCGCAACGGCGATCAACGCCATTCCGCCGCGAAAAACAAGGTTGGCGGGCAATGGGAGAAAATGCGAAATTATTTCAAGAAATGGCGCCCAAAGAGCTCTGGCACCGTGCGTTGAATCCCTCTGACAGCCCGTTTTTCCCGGTTCGGACAGTGCTTGAAAACAAACAAAAAATCGTCGCTCCGGTCGTTGAATGCGATTTAGACCGGTGGCTTCCTTTCGACGAGAGCGGCCAACAAGCCGTGGCGAATCAAACGCCGAAAGCCGAAAGGCCTTCACGGCGCTTCACCGACTATCGAGAGGCTTATGCGCCGCAAGCGTTTGAATACGCAGCAGGACTCGCCTTGATCTTGCTTGCGGTCGACGAAAAAGCTCCGTTGCGGGAGATTTTGCCTGAGTTTTTGCACGCGGTGATTCCGGGTGAAGGCCTTGCGGTTCAAAGAGAGCTGTCCGAAGACGCTTTGGCCATTTTAACCGCCACTCATCGCGATGAGTGGGCCGAGCCCTTCATCAAATATGCCGCGCCAAAAGACGAGGACCGCCAGTTGTTGTTGGAGGACATTCACAACAAAAAAGCCGCAGCTGCCTGTGTCCCAGAAGCAATTGAGGCCTTGGCGTCGCTGCCGAAGGCGGGAGCCGTGTCAAAATGGTTGACAGCCAATGGCGCCCTGCAACAAAAAATTGAGCTGACGCCCCTCGCGGGAGCGTTTTTCGCTCCGGCCAACGCAACGCCGCACGAGGTTTTCGAGTGGGCGGAGAAAAACCTGACGGCTCCTGTGTTGATCGCCGCGAAAATGAAGGCCATCAGCGTGGCGGTGGCGAGCGCAATGGTCGAAGAGGCGCGTGAGCCTGGATCAACCCGGGGGAGCGTTTTTGAGAGCGCGAAAAATTCCATGGCGCAAGTGGCGAGCAAAAATTTCAGTGTTTTTCTTGAATCATTGGGCGAAGCGATCCGAGACGGCGTTCTGGCAGCGGCACACGATGACCATGTCTGGAAAGTCTTCCCGTTAACTCGATTCGCCGACCATTGGGGAGCGAACATGGAACTGAAAAAAGACATGATGCTCGCGATTTCCAACGCAAAGGACATCAATTGGGGTAGTGGAAAAAGACAGGCGGCAATCGACACGATCATTTCCTGGAAAATTCCAGGATTGAACGCCGCGGCCGCCCCCACTGCGGGAATGAACGGTTGAAAATGTGTGAACCCCGCGCAAAAGAGCGGCAAATTGAAGGAAAGAAATGATCGAAGATAGCGAAGATTTTGAAGTGGCCGAAGGGTTTGACAAGGAGTTGATCGAGGCCGCCAAAGAGGGTGATTGCGGAGCGATAAACACCCTTCTGCGCCATGCGTGGGCTTACGCGCGGGACGACGAGGGGAAAACGGCGCTGATGCACGCCGCGGCGCGCGGGCATGCGCAGGCGGTGGCGCTGCTTTTGCCGTTGTCGGCCGTGAACGCAAAAAGCTCGATGGGCGTGACCGCCCTGCATTTCGCGGCGCACGCCGGGTATGTTGAATGCGTTCGCCTGCTCGTCGAAATCTGCGACGCCCGGGCGGTGGATCATCGCGGGGGCGACGCCATGATCGAAGCGGCAGCGCGAGGCAACATTGACTGCGTGGAAATTCTGGCGCCGCTTGCGATCGAGCAGGTCAACAAAGCGGGGCAAAACGCCCTGTTTCGCGCCGCGGCCAACGGAGAGCTGCCATGCGTGCGTTTTTTGGCGGGGATTCAAGGCGCGCGGTTGCGAGACAACGTCGGCGGAACGCCTCTTCTCGCAGCGGCGACCAGCG
>Ga0209888_1000304_pt1 | contig 27977 bp, 25 predicted proteins | sample OrgsoiDNA_201059_FD_185807 | JGI IMG/M metagenome (GOLD analysis project Ga0209888, IMG submission 185807) | Permafrost soil microbial communities from the Arctic, to analyse light accelerated degradation of dissolved organic matter (DOM) -... | ecosystem: Environmental > Terrestrial > Soil >...
TCCGCTACGTCCTGAAGGTTGCTACGTAACAGTTTGGAATCGAGCATGTCGGTTTCTCGTTATCAGAGTTTGGTCAAGGACAGGCCGGCCCAGGTCGCGAGCAGCCCGCCGAATACGCTGAGGGCCGAATAGCCCAGGGCAGTGAGCACCTGCCCGCTTTCCAGCAGGCGCACCGTATCCAGTGAAAAGGATGAAAATGTGGTCAGGCCGCCGACAAATCCCACGATCAAACCGGCGCGGATCTCGATCGGCACCTCGGGACGCAGCAAAAACAGGCCGTAGAGCACGCCAATCACCAGGCAGCCCACGATATTAACGGCCAATGTCGCGCTATAGAAGTACCGCGGCCAATTGGCGTTGATCAGATTGCCGGTGGCGAAGCGAACCAGAGTGCCGATAATCCCGGCGATCGAGACGGCAAGGACGGTGCGGATCAAGGCTTTCTCCGTTGTTTCGGGCTGTTGCGGTCAAGGGCCGCGAGGTGGTTGAGCTTCTCGCCGATCTTCAATTCCAGGCCCCGTGGTACTGGCTGGTAGAAGGGCTGGGGCGGCAGTTCTTCGGGGAAATAGTCCTCCCCCGCCGCATAAGCGTCGGGTTCGTCATGGGCGTAGCGGTATTCGTCGCCATAACCCAGTTGTTTCATCAGCTTGGTCGGTGCGTTGCGCAGGTGCAGCGGCACTTCCAGCGAGCCATGCTCGGCGGCGCTGCGCATGGCGGCCTTGAAGCCCATGTAGACGGCGTTGCTTTTCGGCGCGCAAGCCAGGTAGGTAATGGCCTGGGCCACCGCCAATTCGCCTTCCGGGCTGCCGAGACGCTCCTGCACATCCCAGGCCGCCAGGCACAGGCTCAAGGCCCGCGGGTCGGCGTTGCCGATATCCTCGCTGGCCATGCGCACCACCCGGCGGGCCAGGTACAGCGGGTCGCAGCCGCCGTCGAGCATGCGCGCGAACCAGTACAGGGCGCCATCGGGATTGGAGCCGCGCACCGACTTGTGCAAGGCGGAAATCTGGTCGTAGAACGCCTCTCCGCCCTTGTCGAAACGCCGACGGGTATCGCCCAACAGACTTTGCAGCAGCTCGACGCCGATCTCTTCGCCGTCTTCAGCCAGGTCCGAGGCGTTTTCCAGCAGGTTGAGCAGCCGCCGGCCATCGCCGTCAGCCGCCGACAGCAGCATCTTGAAGCCTTCCTCACCCAGGCTCAGCTGACGCTTGCCGAGGCCGCGCTCTTCGCTCAAGGCGCGCTGCACCAGCTTGTTCAGCGCCGCTTCATCGAGGCTTTTCAGCACATAGACCCGCGCCCGGGAAAGCAAGGCGTTGTTCAGTTCGAACGAGGGGTTTTCGGTGGTGGCACCGATAAAGATCAGCGTGCCGTCTTCCACATAGGGCAGGAACGCATCCTGCTGGGACTTGTTGAAGCGGTGCACTTCATCGACGAACAGGATGGTGCGCTTGCCGTACTGCCCGGCCTGCTGCTTGGCGATTTCCACCGCCTGGCGGATCTCCTTGACCCCGGCCAGCACCGCCGAGACGGTTTCGAAGTGGGCATCCGAGACTTCCGCCAGCAACCGTGCCAGGGTGGTCTTGCCCACCCCCGGCGGGCCCCAGAAGATCATCGAATGCAGCGCGCCCTGCTCCAGGGCTTCACGCAGCGGCTTGCCACGAGCCAGCAGGTGCTCCTGGCCGACGTACTCATCCAGGTTGGTCGCGCGTAAACGGGCGGCCAGGGGCTGGGCAATCGGGGCACGGCTGAACAGGTCCATGGCGGGCGTCTGAAACCTCTTATTCCTGGATCACGTCCGCACCCTTGGGGATGACGAACTTGAACTTGGCGGCGTCGATGGGTTCGTTGGCCTTGACCCCGGTGAACAGCAGGTTGGTGCGCTGGCCGACGCTGTCGACCAGTTGCATGTCATTGATCAGGCCGTTGCGGAACGACAGGCGCAGGCTGTCGAACAGGGTGTCCTTGGTTTTCGGCTTCAGGACGAAGTCGATCACACCGCCGGCTTCCTTGGCACTGATATCGAAACTTTCGCTGATCTTGGAGACATCACCGGAGAGCAACAGGGCCGGAGTCTGGGTCAGGCGCAGGTCGAGCTTCTTGATGGTGACCTGTTCCAGGTCCGGGTCCCAGAGGGTGACTTTCTGGCCGTCGGAGATCATGGTCTGCTCCTGCGGCGCATCGGTGTGCCAGTAGAACAGGCCCGGGCGCTGGAGGTTCATCTCGCCGGCGGTTTCCTGCAACTGGGTGCCGCCGCCGTCCAGGGTCAACTGCGAGAAACGCGCGGTCAGGGTCTGGGATTTTTCGAGCAACTGGGTCAAACGTGCCACGTCCTTCGGATCGGCGTGGGCCGACAGCGTGGTCAGGGCCAGAACCGGCAGCAACAGCATGCGGATAAAACGCATGGGAATCCTCATTGAACTCGTTGAAAGGGCGCGCCGCGTGACTCCACGCGGCACGGATCAGTCGCGCGACGGCCCGGGGGCGAGTACTTCACGCGAGCCGTTGGTGTTCATGGCGGTCACGACCCCGGCCATTTCCATGGACTCGATCATGCGGGCAGCCCGGTTGTAGCCGATCTTCAGCTTGCGTTGTACTGCGGAAATCGAGGCCCGGCGGCTTTCCAGCACGAACTGTACGGCTTCGTCGTAGAGCGCGTCGGTTTCGGCGTCGTCGCTGTCGCCACCACCGCTGCCGCCGTCGAAGCCGCTGCCGGCCTCTTCGACGCCATTGAGGATGTCGTCGTTGTATTCCGGTGCGCCGCGCAGTTTCCAGGCCTCTACCACCCGGTGGACCTCATCGTCGGACACAAAGGCGCCATGTACACGAATCGGCAGGCTGGTGCCCGGCGGCATGTAGAGCATGTCACCGTGACCGAGCAATTGCTCGGCGCCGCCCTGGTCGATGATGGTCCGCGAGTCGATCTTGCTCGACACCTGGAACGCCATGCGGGTCGGGATGTTGGCCTTGATCAGGCCGGTGATCACGTCCACCGACGGCCGCTGGGTCGCGAGGATCAGGTGGATACCGGCGGCCCGGGCTTTCTGGGCGATCCGGGCGATCAGCTCTTCAACCTTCTTGCCGACGATCATCATCATGTCGGCGAATTCATCGACCACCACGACGATGGTCGGCAGTTTCACCAGCAACGGCGCTTCATCGTGGATGCTTTCGCGGTTGTACAACGGGTCGGTCAGCGGCGTGCCGGCGTCCTGGGCTTCCTTGACCTTGTGGTTGAAGCCCGACAGGTTACGCACGCCCATCTTGGCCATCAGCTTGTAGCGCCGCTCCATCTCGGCGACGCTCCAGCGCAGGGCGTTGGCGGCGTCCTTCATGTCGGTGACCACCGGGCAGAGCAGGTGCGGAATGCCTTCGTAGATCGACAATTCGAGCATTTTCGGGTCGATCATGATCAGCTTGGCGTCTTCCGGGCCGGACTTGAACAGGATCGACAGGATCATCGCGTTCACCCCCACCGACTTACCGGAACCGGTGGTACCGGCCACCAGCAGGTGCGGCATCTTCGCCAGGTCGGTGATGACCGGCTTGCCACCGATATCGTGACCCAGGGCCAGGGTGACCGGGGATTTCGCGTCGTCGTATTCCGGGGTCGAGAGCACTTCGGAGAAACGCACGATCTGGCGGTCCTCGTTGGGGATCTCGATACCCACGGTGGTCTTGCCGGGAATGACTTCCACCACCCGCACGCTGGTGACCGCGAGCGAACGCGCCAGGTCCTTGGCCAGGTTGGAGATCCGGCTGACCTTCACCCCCGCCGCTGGTTGGATCTCGTAACGGGTAATCACCGGGCCCGGGTGGATGGAGTCCACCGAGACTTCGACACCGAACTCCTTGAGCTTGATTTCCAGCAGGTGGCCGACGGCCGCCAGGGATTCGGGCGAGTAGTTGAGCTGCTTCTTTTCCGCTGGATCAAGGATCGAGATCGGCGGCAAGGTGCCTTCCACCGCGCTGTCGACAAACAACGGCGCCTGTTTCTCTTTCTCCACGCGCTTGCTCTGCTGCACCGGCTTCACGGGTGCAGGGGCAATCACCGGCGGGATCTGCTTCTCGCGCTCGGACATGTGCTTGCTGAGGGCCTGCTCGCGTTCGATCAGGCGCTCCTTGACCTTGGCCTGCTCGCGCTTGTCGGGAACGCTCGGCGCCACCACTTCGTGAACGCGGTCGTCGACCTCACGCAGTTGCGCCACCAGTTGCTTGCGCTCGACCCGGGACGACCACCAGCGATTCATCGCGCCCTGGAACAGTTCGAACAGATCCAGGGTGATCTTGCCCGTGACGTCCATGACCTTGAACCAGGACAGGTCGGTGAACACCGTCAGGCCGAACAGGAACAGGGCAATGAACAGCAGCGTGCTGCCCTGGATATTCAGGGCGTTTTTCGCCAGGTTGCCGAGGCTTTCGCCCAGGGCACCGCCCGCCCCTGCCGGCAGGCCGAAGGGCTGGTGGAAATGGATATGAGCCAGCGCGGCCCCGGACAACACCAGGAACACCAGGCCGATCAGCCGCCAGGAAAACAGCCAGCCGCTCCATTGCCAGGGTTCGTGGCGCTGACGGAAGATCTGGTAGGTCTTGATCGCCAGCAACAAGGGAAATACATAGGCGAAATAACCCAGCACCATGAACAGGATGTCGGCGCTGTAGGAGCCGGCGGGACCGCCGAAGTTCTGCACGTTATCGATCTTGCTGTTGTGGCTCCAGCCGGGATCGTCCTTGCCATAGGTCAGCAAGGCCATCATCAGGAACAGGCACAACGCGCCGATAGCAATCAGCGCACCTTCCTTGAGGCGATAATGCAGCTGCTGCCGCCAGAGCGGAACGACTGCTTTAGAGGGTGTGGCGGTGGATTTCTTCAAAATGATTCACTGCTTCATTACATAACCGGCATTGTACGGATTTGTCCGCCCGATGCCACGCTGTCACCGCATGGGTGTAGCATAACCGACAGCACTTTTCACGCGGTTCAATTTGAGCACGCATTCTCTTTTGTGACAAAGGCTTATGAGGTGTTTTATGAGCGCAACCAAGCATTCACGCCTGATCATCCTGGGTTCCGGCCCTGCCGGTTACAGTGCCGCGGTTTATGCCGCCCGCGCCAACCTCAAGCCTTTGGTCATTACCGGCCTGCAAGCCGGTGGTCAATTGACCACCACCACCGAAGTCGACAACTGGCCCGGCGACGTCGAAGGCCTGACCGGCCCGGTGCTGATGGAGCGCATGCAGAAACATGCCGAGCGTTTCGACACCGAGATCGTCTATGACCACATTCACACCGCCAAGTTGCAGCAACGCCCGTTTATCCTCGAGGGCGACAGCGGTATCTATACCTGCGACGCATTGATTATCGCCACCGGTGCCTCGGCGCAGTACCTCGGCCTGCCGTCCGAGGAGGCGTTTGCCGGCAAGGGCGTCTCGGCCTGCGCAACCTGTGACGGGTTCTTCTATCGCAACCAGGTGGTAGCGGTGGTCGGTGGCGGCAATACCGCGGTCGAGGAAGCCCTGTACCTGGCCAATATTGCCAAGGAAGTGCACCTGGTGCATCGCCGGGACAAACTGCGTTCGGAGAAAATCCTCCAGGACAAGCTGTTCGAGAAGGCCACCAACGGCAATATCCGCCTGCACTGGAACGAGAACCTCGATGAAGTGCTCGGCGATGCCAGCGGCGTCACCGGGGCCCGCCTGCGTCACAGCGACACCGGCGAGACCCGCGAACTGCCGTTGACCGGGGTATTTATCGCCATCGGTCACAAGCCCAACACCGATCTGTTCGAGGGTCAGTTAAGCATGCACAACGGCTATTTGCGGGTACAGGGCGGTAGCGAAGGCAATGCCACTGCGACTGAGATTCCCGGGGTGTTCGCCGCTGGCGATGTGGCCGACCATGTCTATCGCCAGGCCGTCACCTCGGCCGGCGCCGGCTGCATGGCGGCGCTGGATGCCGAGAAGTTCCTGGACGATAACTGATGCTGACCTGGTTACAACGCAACTCCCTGACCTTCCCGCCCCTGGCCAAGGCCATGCGCGAACCCAACGGGCTGCTGGCCGCCGGCGGCGACCTGTCCGCCGATCGGCTGATCCAGGCCTACCGCCATGGCTGCTTTCCCTGGTTCTCCGAAGGCCAGCCGATCCTCTGGTGGTCGCCGGACCCGCGCACCGTGCTGTTTCCCGATGAGTTGCACGTCTCCCGCAGCCTGAACAAGCTGTTGCGCCAGCAACGCTACCAGGTCACCTTCGACCGGGATTTCGCCGCTGTGATCAGTGCCTGCGCCGCGCCACGGGCCTATGCCGACGGCACCTGGATCACCGATGCCATGCAAACCGCCTACCTGCAATTGCATGAACGCGGTTTCGCCCATTCGGTGGAGGTCTGGGATAACGGTGAGTTGGTGGGCGGCCTCTATGGCTTGGCAATGGGCCAGCTGTTTTTCGGCGAATCCATGTTCAGCCGTGCCGACAACGCCTCGAAATTCGGCTTCGCCACCCTGGTCCGGCATCTCAAGGCCTCGGGCTTCGTCCTGATCGACTGCCAGATGCCCACCGACCACCTGCACAGCCTTGGCGCCCGGGCGATTCCCCGCGACGACTTCGCCCGCTACCTGGGCGGGCACCTGGACCAGCCCAACAGCGCGACCTGGCTGCCCTGACCTACCGCGATCAGGTAACCTTCACACAGCGCCTAGGCGTCTTTTCCCAGGCTGGCTTACACTTGATTCAACGCAATTGAAAGTTTATTCCGAGGGTCGATCATGACCGAGCTGGCGCGCTTGAAGTTCTATGCCACTCAACCCCACTCTTGCAGTTATCTGCCCGAAGAGCAGGCGACCACGCTGTTCCTCGACCCTAGCCAGCCCATGGACGTGCATGTCTACGCAGACCTGTCGGAAATGGGCTTCCGTCGTAGCGGCGACCACCTGTACCGGCCTCACTGCCAGAACTGCAACGCCTGCGTGCCGGCGCGGATTCCCGTGGCGCAGTTCCAGCCCGATCGCCAGCAGAAACGTATCTTCAAACGCAACGCCGAGCTCAAGGTCAAGGCCGTCAAGCCGGGGTTCAGCGAGGAATACTTCGACCTGTACCAGCGCTACATCGAACAACGCCACGCCGATGGCGACATGTTCCCACCCAGTCGCGACCAGTTTTCCACTTTTCTGGTGCGCGACCTGCCCTTCTCGCGCTTCTATGAATTCCGCCTGGAAGGGCGCCTGCTGGCCGTCGCCGTCACCGACCTGCTGCCCAACGGACTGTCGGCGGTCTACACCTTCTATGAGCCCGCTGAGGAGCGTCGCAGCCTGGGGCGCTACGCTATCCTCTGGCAGATCGGCGAAGCCCAGCGGCTGGGGCTGGAGGCGGTCTACCTCGGCTATTGGATCAAGAACTGCAAGAAGATGAACTACAAGACCCAATATCGGCCGATCGAACTGCTGATCAACCAGCGCTGGGTGACGCTCAGTTAGCTCGTTACCCTCACCGGAATCGAGCTGTATTTTCCAGGCTGGTACTAACCCCTTGGCGTGAACCCCCTTTTTCGGGCACAATGCACGCCGCTTTTGCCTGGCGCAGTTGCACCGGGCCATTCACTGGACACCGAGGGCTTTACTGCATGTCGAAAGAAGACAGCTTCGAAATGGAAGGCACTGTCGTCGACACCCTGCCGAATACCATGTTTCGTGTGGAATTGGAAAATGGGCACGTCGTAACCGCGCATATCTCCGGAAAGATGCGCAAGAACTACATCCGTATTCTCACCGGTGACAAAGTGCGCGTCGAGCTGACGCCCTACGACTTGAGCAAAGGGCGCATCACCTACCGCGCCCGCTAAGCAAGTCGATACAAAAACGCCCGGCACTTGCCGGGCGTTTTTGTTTGCGTGGCTTTCAGGGACTTCAGATCCCGGATACAACAAAGGCGCCAGAAGGCGCCTTTGTTGTGTTTGCGAGACCTACATCAAGCCATTTCAGCCGTGGTTTCGAACTCGAAGGTCAGCTCGCCATCCTTGATGTCGATGTGCACCACACCGCCATGATCGGACAACTCGCCGAACAGGATCTCCTCGGCCAATGGCCGCTTGATCTTGTCCTGGATCAGACGTGCCATTGGGCGTGCGCCCATCGCCGCGTCGTAACCCCCTTCCGCCAGCCAGCTGCGTGCCGCATCGGTGACTTCCAGCTGCACACGCTTGTCTTCCAGCTGCGCCTGAAGCTCGGTAAGGAACTTGTCCACCACGCTCTTGATAACCTCATGGCTGAGGCGACCAAACTGGATAATGGTGTCCAGACGGTTGCGGAACTCCGGCGTGAAGCTCTTCTTGATCACTTCCATCGCATCGGACGAGTGGTCCTGATGCGTGAAGCCAATCGACGCACGTGCCGCGGTTTCGGCACCGGCGTTGGTGGTCATGATCACGATCACATTGCGGAAGTCCGCCTTGCGCCCATTATTGTCGGTCAGGGTCCCGTGATCCATCACCTGCAGCAGCAGGTTGAAGACTTCCGGGTGGGCCTTCTCGATTTCATCGAGCAGCAGCACGCAATGCGGTTGCTTGGTGATGGCTTCGGTCAACAGACCGCCCTGGTCGAAACCGACATAGCCCGGAGGCGCACCGATCAGACGCGAAACGGTGTGGCGCTCCATGTACTCGGACATGTCGAAACGCACCAGCTCGATTCCCATCGCCTTGGCCAACTGCCGCGCCGCTTCGGTCTTGCCGACGCCAGTGGGACCGGCGAACAGGAACGAACCGACCGGTTTGTCCGGCGATTTCAAGCCGGCACGGGACAGCTTGATGGCGGTCGACAGCGAGTCGATGGCCGCATCCTGACCAAACACGGTCAGTTTCAGGTCGCGCTCCAGGTTACGCAGCAGTTCCTTGTCGGAGCTGGTGACGTGTTTTGGCGGAATCCGCGCGATCTTCGCCACGATGTCCTCGACCTGAGGCACCTCGATGCGTTTGACCCGTTTCTCGATCGGTTGCAGGCGCTGATAGGCACCGGCCTCGTCGATCACGTCGATGGCCTTGTCCGGCATGTGCCGATCATTGATATAACGCGACGCCAGTTCGGCGGCGGCACGCAGGGCTTCGTCGCTGTACTCGATATTGTGGTGCTGCTCGAAACGCCCTTTCAGGCCGCGCAGGATACCGATGGTGTCTTCCACCGAAGGCTCGGACACGTCGACCTTCTGGAAGCGCCGCGCCAGGGCACGGTCTTTCTCGAAGATGCCACGAAATTCCTGGAAGGTGGTCGAACCGATGCAGCGGATATCACCCGAGGAGAGCAACGGCTTGAGCAGGTTCGAGGCATCCATGACGCCGCCGGAAGCGGCACCCGCACCGATGATGGTGTGGATTTCGTCGATGAACAGGATCGCCTGCGGACGTTTTTTCAGCTCGCCGAGCAAGGCCTTGAAGCGCTTCTCGAAATCGCCACGGTATTTGGTACCGGCCAGCAGTGCGCCGAGGTCGAGGGAGTAGACCACGCTGTTGGCCAGCAGGTCCGGCACCTGGTTGTCGACGATGCGCTTGGCCAGGCCTTCGGCGATGGCCGTCTTGCCCACGCCCGCCTCACCCACCAGCAGCGGGTTGTTCTTGCGCCGACGCGCAAGGATCTGCGCCACACGCTCGACTTCCATCTCACGCCCGACCAGCGGATCGATACGACCCTGGCGCGCCAGTTCGTTCAGATTGCTGGCATAAGCGTCCAGTGGATTGCCTGAAGATGAAGACTCACCGCCCTCTTCGTCCTGCATATCTTGCTCGCCTTCGGAGTGATCGCCATGCCCGGGCACCTTGGAGATGCCATGGGCGATGTAGTTGACGACATCGATACGTGCAACGCTTTGCTGCTTGAGCAGGAAGACCGCCTGGCTTTCCTGTTCGCTGAAGATCGCGACCAGCACGTTGGCGCCCGTCACTTCACGCTTACCGGAACTCTGCACATGGAAGACAGCACGTTGCAGGACACGCTGGAAGCCCAGAGTCGGCTGGGTTTCGCGATCCTCGTCATGGACGGGGATCAGCGGCGTGGTGGAGTCGATGAACTCCTGCAGATCGTGCTTGAGTTTATCGAGATTGGCGCCACAGGCACGCAGGACGGTGGCGGCAGCCTCATTATCCAAAAGGGCCAGCAGCAGGTGCTCGACGGTCATGAATTCATGACGCTTCGAGCGAGCCTCCTTGAAGGCAAGATTGAGGGTGACTTCGAGTTCGCGGTTTAACATAGTTCACCTCATACCCAAGTGGTCGGCATTAACCGTCCTTCTCGATTTCACAGAGTAGCGGATGCTGGCTTTCCCTGGCGTACTGGTTGACCTGCATGGCCTTGGTCTCGGCGATGTCGCGGGTAAACACTCCACATACTGCCCGTCCTTCTGTGTGAACGGCCAGCATGACCTTGGTCGCCAGCTCGCGATTCAGGTTAAAAAACACCTCGAGCACTTCGACGACGAAATCCATCGGTGTGTAGTCATCGTTGAACAAAACCACCTTGTACATCGGTGGAGCCTGCAACGCGGGCTTGGATTCCTGTACAGCAATACCCGCTGAATCGTCGTCGTGGGAATCCGGGCGATCCTGATTGAATGTTAGTCGAATCTGGCTGATTGCATGCATGGAAAGAAAGGTTCGTCAGTTGAGCAATTGCAGTGATGGGGGCACTTCGGACAGATTTCAACACTGGCCGTCATGTCACCTTGACTATCGGCAAAACGGTGTTACAACCAATAGAGCCCACAGTGGGTAATAAAGGTCCATACCGTCAACCGTTTTTCTGGTTCACGCAGTGAAGGATGAACTGGATGATACTCCAGTGATGGGGTCGTTTGCAGAGGGATATGAGCATGCTGAGTGGTAAAGTCAAGTGGTTCAACAATGCCAAGGGCTACGGCTTCATCATTGAAGATGGCAAGAATGAAGATCTGTTCGCCCATTACTCGGCCATCCAGATGGATGGCTACAAAACCCTTAAGGCTGGCCAGGCAGTAAGCTTTAGGATCATCCAGGGTCCCAAGGGGTTGCACGCGGTCGATATCCAGGCACTCGTGACCACCGCAACACCCGCGACCAAGCCGCAGAATGCAGGGGCACAAGCCCCGGCGGAAACGGCCAAAGCCTGAAAGCAGAAGCTTTCAGATAACGAAACACCCGAGCCAATCACTTGGCCCGGGCGTTTTCGCTTACCGTCGATCGATCTACATGTGCTTGATCAGCGCATCGCCAAAGCCGGAAGACGACACCAGCGTCGCACCGTCCATCAGACGCTCGAAATCATAGGTCACGGTTTTCGCGCCGATGGCGCCATTGGTCCCCTTGATGATCAGGTCGGCCGCCTCGATCCAGCCCATGTGTCGCAGCATCATCTCCGCGGACAGGATCAGCGATCCGGGGTTGACCTGGTCCTTGCCGGCGTACTTGGGCGCGGTACCGTGGGTCGCTTCGAACATCGCCACGGTGTCGGACAGGTTGGCCCCCGGCGCGATACCGATACCGCCCACTTCGGCAGCCAGGGCGTCGGACAGATAGTCGCCGTTCAGGTTCAGGGTCGCGATCACATCATACTCGGCCGGACGCAGCAGGATCTGCTGGAGCATGGCATCGGCGATGGCGTCCTTGACCACCACGTTGCGGCCGGTTTTCGGGTTCTTGAACTGCATCCACGGGCCGCCGTCCAGCAGGGTCGCGCCGAACTCCTCGGCCGCCACCTCATAGGCCCACTCCTTGAAGGCACCTTCGGTGAACTTCATGATGTTGCCTTTGTGCACGATGGTCAGCGACTTGCGATCATTGTCGACGACATATTGCAGGGCCTTGCGCGCCAGGCGCTTGGTCCCCTCTTTCGACACCGGCTTGACGCCAATCCCGCAGTCCTGGTCGAAACGGATCTTGGTGACGCCCATTTCTTCTTTCAGGAACTTGATGACCTTGATCGCTTCCGGCGAACCGGCTTTCCATTCGATGCCGGCATAGATGTCTTCGGAGTTCTCACGGAAGATCGTCATGTCGACGTCGCCGGGCTTCTTCACCGGGCTGGGCACGCCTTCGAACCAGCGTACCGGACGCAGGCAGACATAGAGGTCGAGTTGCTGACGCAGGGCCACGTTCAGAGAACGAATGCCACCGCCCACCGGCGTGGTCAGCGGGCCCTTGATGGAGACAACATAATCCTTGACCGCGTCCAGGGTTTCCTGGGGCAGCCAGGTGTCCTGGTCATAGACCTGGGTGGCTTTCTCGCCGGCAAAGACTTCCATCCAGGAAATCTTGCGCTTGCCGCCGTAGGCCTTGTGTACCGCCGCATCGACGACCTTGATCATCACCGGGCTGATATCGACGCCAATACCATCGCCTTCGATGAAGGGGATGATCGGGTTGTCAGGAACATTGAGAGAATGGTCTGGATTGACGGTGATTTTTTCGCCGACGGCCGGAACCTGAATCTTCTTGTATCCCATGTTGAACTCCATCTATGGATTGAACATCTGGCTGCGTTCGAGCGTACCCCAGGTGCTAGCCCGTGGGAACCTCACACCCGACTCATCTGCCGCGAAAAACCTCGATTTCGCGGCCTACAAGCTTGAAAGCAAAGGTAAAAGCGCCAAAGTCGAGCACTTCTTGCGACACCTCGCCACAGGGCACCCTGCGACCTTTAGACCAATGGACGAGTGTAGTCGCTTATGAAGCATCGGCGTTTTGCCAGCAACCTATGTATAATCGCGCCGCTGACCATGGAGTCACGACGGCCGACCTCTCTACAACGAGACTTTCCGCCTGAAAAAGCCGGGTTGTTATCGCAATCCGACCGCTTGACGCTCGACTGATGCACCCAACATCACCGCGCGCGAAGAAACCTCGACATTCGGCTCATGGATGACTTTTGAACGAACGCGCTTACCCGGCGCATCTCGAGTTTCTGCGCATGCTTTAGCAAAGAAGAGAGTTAATCCGAATATGCCCAACCGTTCGAAGATCATCTACACCTTCACCGACGAAGCCCCTGCCCTCGCCACCTATTCACTGCTGCCTATCGTAGAGGCCTTTACCGCTTCGGCTGATATCGCCGTGGAAACCCGCGATATCTCGCTGGCCGGCCGCATTCTCGCAAGCTTCCCTGAACAACTGGGCGCCAAGGCCGTGCCGGATCACCTCGCCGAACTGGGCGAGCTGGCCATCACCCCCGAAGCCAACATCATCAAGCTGCCGAACATCAGCGCCTCGGTTCCACAATTGCAGGCCGCGATCAAGGAACTGCAAGCCCAGGGCTTCAACATCCCGGACTACCCGGAAACCGTCAGCAACGACGCCGAGAAAGACGCTCGCGCCCGTTACGACAAGATCAAGGGGAGTGCCGTGAACCCGGTTCTGCGCGAAGGCAACTCCGACCGCCGCGCCCCGCTGTCGGTCAAGAACTATGCACGCAAGCACCCACACAAGATGGGCGCCTGGGCTGCCGACTCCAAGTCCCACGTCGCTCACATGAGCACCGGTGACTTCTACGGCAGCGAAAAAGCCGCACTGATCGAAGCTGCCGGCAGCGTCAAGATCGAGCTGATCGCCCAGGATGGCACTGCCAGCGTCCTGAAAGAGAAAACCAGCGTACAAGCCGGTGAGATCCTCGATTGCGCCGTGCTCAGCAAAAACGCCCTGCGCAGCTTTATCGCCGCTGAAATCGAAGACGCCAAGCAACAAGGCGTGCTGCTGTCGGTTCACCTGAAAGCCACCATGATGAAGGTCTCCGACCCGATCATGTTCGGCCAGATCGTTGCCGAGTTCTATAAAGACGCCCTGGCCAAGCACGCTGACGTGCTGGAGCAGATCGGCTTCAACCTGAACAACGGCATCGGCGACCTGTACGCCCGCATCAAGGCCCTGCCGGCCGAGCAGCAGGCACAGATCGAAGCCGACATCCAGGCGGTCTATGCTGCCCGTCCGTCGTTGGCCATGGTCAACTCCGACAAAGGCATCACCAACCTGCACGTGCCGAGCGACGTTATCGTCGACGCCTCGATGCCAGCGATGATCCGCGACTCCGGCAAAATGTGGGGCACCGACGGCCAACTGCACGACACCAAGGCAGTGATCCCGGATCGCTGCTACGCCACCATATACCAGGCGGTGATCGAAGACTGCAAGCAACACGGCGCCTTCGACCCAACCACCATGGGCAGCGTGCCGAACGTCGGCCTGATGGCGAAGAAAGCCGAAGAGTACGGCTCCCACGACAAGACCTTCCAGATCAAGACCGACGGCGTGGTTCGGGTTTCCGACAGCACCGGCCGCACCCTGCTGGAACAGTCCGTGGAAGCGGGCGACATCTTTCGTATGTGCCAGACCAAGGACGCGCCGATCCAGGACTGGGTCAAACTGGCCGTCAACCGTGCCCGCGCCAGCAGCACTCCAGCGATTTTCTGGCTGGACCCAATGCGCGCCCACGACGGTGTGGTCATCGAGAAGGTTCAGACCTACCTCAAGGACCACGACACCACTGGCCTGGATATCCAGATCATGTCGCCGGTCGACGCGATGAAGTTCACCCTGGCCCGTACCCGCGAAGGCAAGGACACCATCTCGGTGACCGGTAACGTGCTGCGCGACTACCTGACCGACCTGTTCCCGATCATGGAACTGGGCACCAGCGCCAAGATGCTGTCGATCGTGCCGCTGATGAACGGCGGTGGCCTGTTCGAAACCGGCGCCGGCGGTTCGGCACCGAAACACGTGCAGCAACTGGTGGAAGAGAACTTCCTGCGCTGGGACTCCCTGGGTGAATTCCTGGCCCTGGCCGCGTCCCTGGAACACCTGGGCGTGACCTACAACAACCCGAAAGCCCTGGTGCTGTCGAAGACCCTGGACCAAGCCACTGGCCAGTTCCTCGACAACAACAAGTCGCCATCGCGTAAAGTCGGCAACATCGACAACCGCGGCAGCCACTTCTACCTGGCGCTGTACTGGGCCCAGGCCCTGGCCGCCCAGAGCGAAGACACTGCACTGCAAGGCCAGTTCACCCAATTGGCCAAGACCCTGGCCGAGAACGAGGCGACCATCGTTGCCGAGCTCAACGCCGTACAGGGCAAGCCAGTGGACATCGGCGGTTACTACCACGCCGACGCCGAGCTGATCAGCAAGGCCATGCGTCCGAGCGCAACCCTCAACGCGGCGATTGCCGCGCTGGTGTAAGCGTTCAGGAAACATCACAAACCCCGGCCTGGTGCCGGGGTTTGTGTTTGTGGGCATGACACAACATCTCCAGAACACCGCCACCCCCTGTAGGAGCATGGCTTGCCAGCGAAGAGGCCCTCAAGATCGCCAGAAGCTTCGCGGGCAAGCCCTGCTCCTACAGGGACCGCGTTCGCCTTATGATGACCATCACCCCGAACAGAGCACTCTTTATGGAATGGCAACCCCACATCACCGTCGCCACCGTCGTCGAAGACAACGGTCGCTTTCTCTTCACCGAGGAGTGCTACGAAACAGCAACGGTCCTCAACCAGCCCGCCGGGCACCTGGACCCGAATGAAAGCCTCAGCGAAGCCGCCCTCCGCGAAACCCTCGAGGAAACCGGCTGGGACGTCGAACTGACCGGCGTTGTCGGCATCTACCTGTACACCGCCCCGAGCAATGGCGTGACCTACCAGCGCGTCTGTTTTGCCGGCAAACCGCTGAAACACCGCCCTGACTATCAACTGGACCACGGCATCGTCGGCCCACGCTGGCTGACCCGCGACGAATTGCTGGCCCTGCGCCCGCAATGGCGCAGCGAGCTGATCATCCGCTGCCTGGACGATTATCTGGCCGGCCCCCTGCACAGTCTCGAGCTGATCCGCCCTTCTCTTTAGCCTTGCGGGCCCGGGCCTGTTAGAATCGCGTCCTTTTTCGAAGACACTCATTGAATCCCTATGCGTGATCCAGCTGCCACCGCCCCAGAAAACCTGCGCGTCATCGTCGGCATGTCCGGCGGCGTAGACTCTTCCGTTTCCGCCGTACTGCTGATGGAGCAGGGTTACCAGGTGGAAGGCCTGTTCATGAAGAACTGGGAAGAAGACGACGGAACGGAGTACTGCACCGCCATGGACGACCTGGCGGACGCCCAGGCCGTGTGCGACAAGATCGGCATCAAGCTGCACACCGCCAACTTTGCCGCCGAATACTGGGACAACGTGTTCGAACACTTCCTGGCCGAATACAAGGCCGGACGCACGCCGAACCCGGACATCCTCTGCAACCGTGAAATCAAGTTCAAGGCGTTCCTCGACTACGCCCTGATGCTCGGTGCCGACCTGATCGCCACCGGCCACTACGTGCGCCGCCGCGACATCGACGGCCGCACCGAACTGCTCAAGGGCCTGGACCCGAACAAGGACCAGAGCTACTTCCTCCACGCCGTCGGCGGCGAACAGATCGCCAAGACCCTGTTCCCGGTCGGCGAGCTGGAAAAGCCCGCAGTGCGCGCCATCGCCGAGAAACACGAACTGGCCACGGCGAAGAAGAAGGACTCCACCGGTATCTGCTTTATCGGGGAACGCCGCTTCAGCGACTTCCTCAAGCAGTACCTGCCGGCCCAGCCGGGCGAGATCAAGACCACCGAAGGCGAAGTCATTGGTCGTCACCACGGCCTGATGTACCACACCATCGGCCAGCGCCAGGGCCTGGGCATCGGCGGCCTGAAGGACGCCGGCGACGAGCCGTGGTACGTACTGCTCAAGGACCTGGAACACAACGAACTGATCGTTGGCCAGGGCAACGAACATCCGTGGTTGTTTTCCCGCGCCCTGCTCGCTTCCGAGATCTACTGGGTCAACCCGGTGGACCTGAGCGTGCCGCGCAAGCTGACGGCCAAGGTTCGTTATCGCCAGGGCGACCAGTCCTGCACCCTGGAACAGACTGAAAACGGCTATCGCGCCGTGTTCGACGAACCGCAGCGCGCAGTGACCCCGGGCCAGTCCGTGGTGTTCTATGACGGCGAGGTCTGCCTCGGCGGTGGCGTGATCGAAGTCGCCGAGCCCTGGACCTTCAAGGAACCGCGCCCATGAGCCCGACCCAGGAGCAACTGACGGCGCTGGGCGGTGTGTTTCTCGCCGCGGTGCTGGTGGACAAGATCGCCAAGAGCGGCCAGTCCAACGAGTCCGGCCTGAGCTGCATGCTCGGCAGCCTGCTGGTGCGCGACCCCAAGGACACCCTGGAAGTCTACGGCGGTGACGATCTGCAACTGCGCGACGGCTACCGCGCACTGATCGGCGCCCTCGAGCGTGACCCCAGCGCCCTGCAACGCGAGCCGCTGCGCTACGCCCTGTCGATGCTCGGCCTGGAGCGCCAGTTGGCCAAACGTGACGATCTTCTGGAAATCATCGGCAAGCGCCTGCCGCAGATCCAGTCACAGGTCGAGCATTTCGGCCCGTCCCACGAAAACGTCGTGGCCGCCTGTGGCGCCCTCTACCAGGACACCCTGAGCACCCTGCGCCAGCGTATCCAGGTGCACGGCGACATGCGCAACCTGCAACAACCGAGCAACGCCTCGAAGATCCGCGCCCTGCTGCTGGCCGGTATCCGCTCGGCGCGCCTGTGGCGCCAACTGGGTGGCCATCGCTGGCAACTGGTGGTCAGCCGGCGCAAGCTGCTCAAGGAACTCTATCCGCTGATGCGCAGCGCCTAGGCGCTGTTATCCGCGAAAAGCGCAAGACGCCGGTCGGTTGGCAACAGACCGGCGAGTATTTTCATGTATGATACGCGCCCCATTTCGTTGCCCGACTGTCCGAGAACACCCCATGCAGCTTTCTTCGCTCACTGCGGTTTCCCCTGTTGACGGCCGCTACGCCGGCAAAACCCAGGCCCTGCGCCCAATTTTCAGTGAATACGGCCTGATCCGTGCTCGCGTCCTGGTGGAAGTGCGCTGGCTCCAGCGCTTGGCCGCCCACGCTCAGATCAGCGAAGTTCCGGCGTTTTCCGCCGAAGCCAACGCGGTATTGAACACCCTCGCCGAGAACTTCGCCCTGGAACACGCCGAGCGTGTGAAGGAGATCGAGCGCACCACCAACCACGACGTCAAAGCCATTGAGTACCTGCTCAAGGAACAGGCCGCCAAGCTGCCTGAACTGGCCAACGTCAGCGAATTCATCCACTTCGCCTGCACCAGCGAGGACATCAACAACCTGTCCCACGCCCTGATGCTGCGTGAAGGCCGTGACGATGTACTGCTGCCGCTGATGCGCCAGATCGCCGAGTCCATCCGCGAACTGGCCCAGCGCTTCGCCGCCGTGCCGATGCTCTCGCGCACCCACGGTCAGCCGGCCTCGCCGACCACCCTGGGCAAGGAACTGGCGAACGTCGTCTACCGCCTGGAGCGCCAGATCGCCCAGGTCGCCGCCGTGCCGCTGCTGGGCAAGATCAACGGTGCCGTGGGCAACTACAACGCGCACCTGTCGGCCTACCCGCAGATCGACTGGGAAGAGAACGCCCGCGCCTTTATCGAAGACGAACTGGGCCTGGGCTTCAACCCCTACACCACCCAGATCGAGCCGCACGACTACATCGCCGAGCTGTTCGACGCGATCGCGCGCTTCAACACCATCCTGATCGACTTCGACCGCGATATCTGGGGCTACATCTCCCTGGGCTACTTCAAGCAGCGCACCATTGCCGGCGAAATCGGTTCCTCGACCATGCCGCACAAGGTCAACCCGATCGACTTCGAAAACTCCGAAGGCAACCTGGGCATCGCCAACGCGCTGTTCCAGCACCTGGCCAGCAAGCTGCCGATCTCCCGCTGGCAGCGTGACCTGACCGACTCCACCGTGCTGCGCAACCTCGGCGTCGGCTTCGCCCACAGCGTCATCGCTTACGAAGCCAGCCTCAAGGGCATCAGCAAGCTGGAGCTCAACGAGCAGAAAATCGCCGCCGACCTGGACGCCTGCTGGGAAGTCCTGGCCGAGCCGATCCAGACCGTCATGCGTCGCTACAACATCGAAAACCCGTACGAAAAACTGAAAGAGCTGACTCGCGGCAAGGGCATCAGCCCGGAAGCGCTGCAGACTTTCATCGACGGTCTCGAGATGCCCGCGGACGCCAAGGCCGAGCTGAAAAAGCTCACCCCGGCCAACTACATCGGCAACGCCGTGGCCCAGGCCCAGCGTATCTGATCGCGCCGTACCCGCTCTGAACGCCCGGCTGAGCCGGGCGTTTTTATTCCAGCCTTAAAAATGCTTTTTTTCAATAGGTTACACATGAATCCTGATACTCCTCTGCAACTTCTGGGCGGCATCACCGCCCGGGAATTCCTGCGTGACTACTGGCAGAAGAAACCCCTGCTGATCCGTCAGGCCATTCCGGATTTCGAAAGCCCGATCGACGCCGATGAACTGGCCGGCCTGGCCCTGGAAGAAGAAGTCGAATCGCGCCTGATCATCGAGCACGGCGAGCGCCCCTGGGAACTGCGCCGCGGCCCGTTCGCCGAAGACGCCTTCAGCCAACTGCCGGAGCGTGAGTGGACCCTGCTGGTGCAGGCCGTGGACCAGTTCGTCCCGGAAGTCGCCGAACTGCTGGAGCACTTCCGCTTCCTGCCGAGCTGGCGCATCGACGATGTGATGATCAGCTTTGCCGCGCCTGGCGGCAGCGTCGGTCCGCACTTCGACAACTACGATGTGTTCCTGCTCCAGGGCCACGGCAAGCGCAACTGGAAAATCGGCCAGATGTGCGATTCCACCAGCCCGCTGCTGGAACACGCCGACCTGCGCATCCTCGCCGAATTCGAGGAAACCGCCGAGTGGACCCTGGAACCCGGCGACATGCTCTACCTGCCACCGCGCCTGGCCCATTGCGGCGTGGCCGTGGATGACTGCATGACCTACTCGGTCGGTTTCCGCGCACCGAGCGCCGCTGAAGTGCTGACCCACTTCACCGACTTCCTCGCCCAGTTCCTGCCGGACGAAGAGCGCTACACCGACGCCGACGCGCAACCGGTGGCCGATCCGCACCAGATCCAGCATGACGCCCTCGACCGCCTGAAAAGCCTGCTGGCCGAGCACATGAGCGACGAGCGCCTGCTGCTGACCTGGTTCGGCCAGTTCATGACCGAGCCACGTTATCCGGAACTGGTGGTGGGCCCGGAACTCGAAGAAGAAGACCTGCTCAGCGGCCTGCAGGACGGTGCGATCCTGATTCGCAACCCGAGCGCGCGCCTGGCCTGGTCCGAAGTCGACGACGACCTGCTGCTGTTCGCCAGCGGGCAGAGCCGCCTGCTGCCGGGCAAACTGCGTGAGCTGTTGAAAATGATTTGTGCGGCCGACGCACTGCACGCGGATAATCTGGCGCCATGGTTGGCCGATGAAGATGGCCGTAGCCTGCTGTGTCAGCTGGTCAAACAAGGAAGCCTGGGATTTGCCGATGAATAGAATTCACGTACGTGTCGCGGACTGGCAAAAGGATAACGCCGAGATTCGGCGCATTCGTGAGTCGGTGTTCATTGCCGAGCAGTCGGTTCCGCCGGAGCTGGAGTGGGACGCCGATGACAGCGGTGCCGTGCACTTCCTGGCCTTCGAGGGGGACTTCCCGATCGGCACCGCCCGGCTGTTGCCGGACGGCCATATCGGCCGGGTCTCGGTCCTCAAGGACTGGCGCGGGCTGAAGGTCGGTGACGCGCTGATGCAGGCGGTGATCGGCGAGGCCGAGAAACGCGGCCTTCAGCAACAGATGCTCAGCGCCCAGGTCCAGGCGACCCGGTTCTATGAGCGCCTGGGGTTCAGCATTGTCAGCGAGGAGTTTCTCGAAGCCGGGATTCCCCACGTGGACATGGTGCGCCACTCCGCCTGACCGCAGCAATTGAGCATCACCCGAAACGCCCCGTCATCGGGGCGTTTTGCTGTCCGCGATTCAACTAGACCCACCAATGGCCGAGAAACTGTCAAACTCAACCCATTGCCCAGTCCAACGCGGAGATAACGGACATGTCCCTACGCACCCTGCTCACCGGCCTGCTACTGACCTGCACCCTCAGCGCCCAGGCCGCCACCGAAATCATCCCTCTGAACTACCGCACCAGCGCCGACCTGCTGCCGGTAGCCCAGGATTTTCTCGGCAAGGACGGCAAGGCCAGCGCCTACCAGAACCAGCTGATCGTCAATGCGGAACCGGCCAAGATCAAGGAACTGCGCGACTTCCTCGGCCAACTCGACACCCCGGCCAAGCGCCTGCTGATCAGCGTCGACACCAGCGAAAACAACGATCAGAACAACGGTTACACGATCAACGGCCAAAACCAGACCCGCATCATCAACTATGGCACCGCCAGTCGCGACGGCGGCATCCAGCAGGTGCAGACCGTCGAAGGCACCCCGGCGCTGATCCAGGTCGGCCAGAGCGTGCCGCTGACTACCGCCATCAGCACCAACCAGACCCAGGGCAACGGTTCGAGCCAGAATCAGAACCCGAACCAGCAACCCCTGACGCAAATCCAGAGCCAATACCGCAACGTAACCCAGGGCTTCTACGTCACCGCCAGCGTCACCGGCGACATCGTTCACCTGTCCATCAGTACCAATCGTGACCGGATCAGCCAGGAGCGTCAGGATGTAGTGAACGTGCAAAGCACCGACACAACTGTCAGCGGGCACCTGGGCGAGTGGATCACCCTGGCCGGCGTCAATGGCCAGAGCCAGGCCGACCGGCAGGCGCTAACCCGCAGCTACTCGACGTCCGGGCGTAACGACATGACTTTGCGGGTGAAAGTCGACAGCCTGGACTAAGGCACCAAAAACTGACTGATAAGTCGTATTAGACTAAAGATGTAGTGCCTGAAAAAAAGCACTACAAAACGTTTGACGAGCCAAAAAACCGAAGGCATGATGGCCTCGCTCCCGCTAATCAGGGGCCCTGGCAAGGGCCTTCGGATCGCCGCTCTAACCTACCCACCTGAGCCGATTCGTGTCTGTACCGCCCACAAGGCGCGTTTGACGAGGTTGCGACTGGAACGAAGTTGTCCCGAGGGACGGAAGCGTAATCAGGTAGAACGGCAAGACCCCTGAAGTCCGCATAAAGGCCCACGATGCCCCAATGCGCCCGACGGCTCGCCCTCGCCTCGCTCACTTCCCCCTTGAGCCCATCGTTCAATCGTCGCCTTCCCCGCCAAACCGCAGCTGAGCGCCTAAGCTTCTGGTCAGCGAGCAGCCGTTTGTCCAAGCCCTCGGCTTGAACGCCCGGCGGAGCAAGGAACTCTCCACCCAAGACCTATGCGACGAGGTTTATCTCCATGGCACTGACACGCGAACAGCAAATTGCAGCCCTTGAAAAAGACTGGGCTGAAAACCCGCGCTGGAAAGGCGTGACACGCACTTACTCCGCCGCTGACGTGGTCCGCCTGCGTGGCTCGGTTCAACCTGAGCACACCCTGGCCCGCATGGGCGCCGAGAAACTGTGGAACCTGGTGACCCAGGGCGCCAAGCCGTCCTTCCGTCCGGATAAAGATTTCGTCAACTGCATGGGCGCCCTGACCGGCGGCCAGGCCGTGCAACAAGTCAAAGCCGGGATCCAGGCGATCTACCTGTCGGGCTGGCAAGTGGCCGCGGACAACAACTCCGCCGAATCCATGTACCCCGACCAGTCGCTGTACCCGGTGGACTCCGTGCCGACCGTGGTCAAGCGCATCAACAACTCGTTCCGTCGCGCTGACCAGATCCAGTGGAAAGCCGGCAAGAACCCGGGCGATGACGGTTACATCGACTACTTCGCGCCGATCGTGGCCGACGCCGAAGCCGGTTTCGGCGGCGTACTGAACGCCTACGAGCTGATGAAGAGCATGATCGAAGCGGGCGCCGCCGGCGTGCACTTCGAAGACCAACTGGCTTCCGTGAAGAAATGCGGACACATGGGCGGCAAGGTACTGGTTCCGACCCAGGAAGCCGTGCAGAAACTGACCGCTGCCCGTCTGGCCGCTGACGTTGCCGGGACGCCGACCATCATCCTGGCCCGGACCGACGCCAACGCCGCCGACCTGCTGACCTCGGACTGCGACCCGTACGACCAGCCGTTCGTGACCGGCCAGCGCACCCAGGAAGGCTTCTATAAAGTCCGCGCCGGCCTCGACCAGGCCATCGCCCGCGGCCTGGCCTACGCGCCGTACGCCGACCTGATCTGGTGTGAAACCGCCAAGCCGGACCTGGACGAAGCCCGTCGCTTCGCCGAGGCCATCAAGAAGGAATACCCGGACCAGCTGCTGTCCTACAACTGCTCGCCTTCCTTCAACTGGAAGAAGAACCTGGACGACGCGACCATCGCCAAGTTCCAGCGCGAACTGTCGGCCATGGGCTACAAGCACCAGTTCATCACCCTGGCGGGTATCCACAACATGTGGCACAGCATGTTCAACCTGGCGCACGACTACGCCCGCAACGACATGACCGCCTACGTGAAGCTGCAGGAGCAGGAATTCGCTGACGCATCCAAGGGTTACACCTTCGTCGCGCACCAGCAGGAAGTCGGCACCGGCTACTTCGACGACATGACCACCGTGATCCAGGGCGGCTCGTCCTCGGTGACCGCGCTGACCGGCTCGACCGAAGAAGAACAGTTCCACTGAGTAAGCGAGCAAGCGGCCATTCCAGAGCGAACCAGAACTAACTGGAATGCCTGAACACCTGACGCCCCGACTGGTTCGGGGCGTTTTTTTGCCCGCGGGAATCGTGCAGAACATTGATCCAGAGCGGTATCAATTGCGACAAAAAGCGCTAAAACGACGCGCGACGCAACTTTCGCCGCGCCCGCGTTTAAAGCCACTACACTTCCCCTCGCGGCCAACAACAAGCATTGGAGCGATCTAGATGATATTAATTATCATTCAATATTCACTTCGTTCATTACAATGCGGATAAAACATAATTAACAAAAAGGCCCCTAATGCCCACAGCACATGGCCTGCGAGCCATCGAGACCTCTACATGTCCTTATTCCAGCCAATAATTTCGCTATAGAAAATTTACTTGCCCGGTGTTTAGCCATAAAATCACCGGGATAGATTGCACTGCGACATATCGTCACTGCTTTTACTTCTTTATCACGCTCAGAGACCCTTGCGCTCTGTTAAGGATTACCCGCATGACCGAAGCGACCGGACTCATGGCCCACAACTGGGGCTTTGCCATTTTCCTGCTCGGCGTCGTCGGCCTCTGCGCCTTCATGCTCGGTCTTTCCAGCCTCCTCGGGTCAAAAGCCTGGGGACGCAGCAAAAACGAACCGTTCGAGTCCGGCATGCTACCCACCGGTAGCGCCCGCTTGCGGCTCTCCGCCAAATTCTATCTGGTCGCGATGCTGTTCGTGATCTTCGATATCGAAGCCCTCTTTCTCTTTGCATGGTCTGTGTCCGTCCGCGAAAGCGGCTGGACCGGATTCGTCGAAGCTCTCGTTTTCATAGCAATTCTGTTGGCAGGTCTTGTCTACCTTTACCGAGTGGGGGCGCTTGATTGGGCTCCGCAAGCTCGTCAGAAGCGGCAGGCGAAGCTGAAACAATGAGGCTTTGGCAATGCAATACAATCTCACACGAATCGACCCGGATGCGCCTAACGAGCAGTACCCGATCGGCCAACGGGAAACCGTTTCCGATCCGTTAGAAGATCAAGTCCACAAGAACATCTACATGGGCAAGCTGGAAGACGTGCTGAACGGCGCGGTCAACTGGGGGCGTAAAAACTCCCTGTGGCCGTACAACTTCGGCTTGTCGTGCTGCTATGTGGAAATGACCACCGCCTTCACGGCGCCCCACGACATCGCCCGCTTCGGCGCCGAGGTTATCCGGGCATCGCCGCGCCAGGCGGATTTCATGGTTATTGCCGGCACCTGCTTCATCAAGATGGCGCCGATCATCCAGCGCCTCTACGAGCAAATGCTCGAGCCGAAGTGGGTCATCTCCATGGGTTCGTGCGCCAACTCCGGTGGCATGTACGACATCTACTCCGTGGTTCAAGGGGTGGACAAGTTCCTGCCCGTGGACGTCTACGTGCCTGGCTGCCCGCCCCGCCCCGAGGCTTTCCTGCAAGGCTTGATGCTGTTGCAGGAGTCGATTGGCCAGGAGCGTCGCCCACTTTCCTGGGTCGTCGGCGATCAAGGCGTATACCGCGCCGAGATGCCGTCGCAAAAGGAACAGCGCCGCGAACAGCGTATCCAGGTCACCAACCTGCGCAGCCCTGACGAAGTCTGATCCAGATCCGCTCTGTAAAAAGAAACGAGAAGCTGGCTTCATTCTTTACGTTGACCCAAAGCGATAAGAAACCATGACTACAGGCAGTGCTCTGTACATCCCGCCTTACAAGGCTGACGACCAGGATGTGGTCGTCGAACTGAACAACCGTTTCGGCCCCGAGGCCTTTACCGCCCAGGCCACCCGCACCGGCATGCCGGTACTGTGGGTGACCCGGGCCAAGCTCGTTGAAGTCCTGACCTTCCTGCGCAACCTGCCCAAGCCGTACGTCATGCTCTATGACCTGCACGGCGTGGACGAGCGTCTGCGCACCAAGCGCCAGGGCCTTCCGAGCGGCGCCGATTTCACCGTGTTCTATCACCTGATGTCGCTGGAACGTAACAGCGACGTGATGATCAAGGTCGCCCTGTCCGAAGGCGACCTGAGCATCCCGACCGTGACCGGTATCTGGCCAAACGCCAACTGGTACGAGCGTGAAGTCTGGGACATGTTCGGCATCGATTTCCCCGGCCACCCGCACCTGTCGCGCATCATGATGCCGCCGACCTGGGAAGGTCACCCGCTGCGCAAGGACTTCCCGGCCCGTGCCACCGAGTTCGATCCGTTCAGCCTGACCCTGGCCAAGCAACAGCTTGAGGAAGAAGCCGCGCGCTTCCGTCCTGAAGACTGGGGCATGAAGCGTTCCGGTACCAACGAGGACTACATGTTCCTCAACCTGGGCCCGAACCACCCTTCGGCCCACGGTGCCTTCCGTATCATCCTGCAGCTGGACGGCGAAGAAGTCGTCGATTGCGTCCCGGACATCGGCTACCACCACCGTGGTGCCGAGAAAATGGCCGAGCGCCAGTCCTGGCACAGCTTCATCCCCTACACCGACCGTATCGACTACCTCGGCGGGGTGATGAACAACCTGCCGTACGTGCTCTCGGTCGAGAAGCTGGCCGGCATCAAGGTGCCGGACCGGGTCGACACCATCCGCATCATGATGGCCGAGTTCTTCCGGATCACCAGCCACCTGTTGTTCCTGGGTACCTATATCCAGGACGTCGGCGCCATGACCCCGGTGTTCTTCACCTTCACCGACCGCCAGCGCGCCTACAAGGTGATCGAAGCCATCACCGGTTTCCGCCTGCACCCGGCCTGGTACCGCATCGGTGGCGTCGCCCACGACCTGCCCCGTGGTTGGGACCGGCTGGTCAAGGAATTCGTCGACTGGCTGCCAAAACGCCTCGACGAGTACACCAAGGCCGCCCTGCAGAACAGCATCCTCAAGGGTCGTACCGTCGGTGTCGCCGCCTACAACACCAAGGAAGCCCTGGAATGGGGCGTCACCGGTGCCGGCCTGCGTTCCACCGGTTGTGATTTCGACCTGCGTAAAGCTCGTCCGTACTCCGGCTACGAGAACTTCGAATTCGAAGTCCCGCTGGCGGCCAACGGCGACGCCTACGATCGCTGCATGGTGCGCGTCGAAGAAATGCGCCAGAGCATCAAGATCATCGACCAGTGCATGCGCAACATGCCGGAAGGCCCGTACAAGGCGGATCACCCGCTGACCACGCCGCCACCGAAAGAGCGCACGTTGCAGCACATCGAGACCCTGATCACGCACTTCCTGCAAGTTTCGTGGGGCCCGGTCATGCCGGCCAACGAATCCTTCCAGATGATCGAAGCGACCAAGGGCATCAACAGTTATTACCTGACGAGCGACGGCGGCACCATGAGCTACCGTACCCGGATCCGCACCCCAAGCTTCCCCCATCTGCAACAGATCCCTTCGGTGATCAAAGGCAGCATGGTCGCGGACTTGATCGCGTACCTGGGTAGTATCGACTTCGTTATGGCCGACGTGGACCGCTAAGCATGAACAGCACGCTTATCCAGACAGACCGTTTCGCCCTGAGCGAAACCGAGCGCTCGGCCATCGAGCACGAGTTGCATCACTACGAGGACCCGCGCGCGGCGTCCATCGAAGCCCTGAAGATCGTCCAGAAGGAACGTGGCTGGGTGCCTGACGGCGCGCTCTACGCCATCGGCGAGATCCTCGGCATTCCGGCCAGCGACGTCGAAGGCGTCGCGACCTTCTACAGCCAGATCTTCCGCCAGCCGGTGGGTCGTCACATCATTCGCGTCTGCGACAGCATGGTCTGCTACATCGGCGGCCACGAGTCAGTGGTCGGCGAGATCCAGAGCAAGCTCGGCATCGGCCTGGGTCAAACCACCGCCGACGGCCGTTTCACCCTGCTGCCCGTCTGCTGCCTCGGCAACTGCGACAAGGCCCCGGCGCTGATGATCGATGACGACACCTTCGGCGACGTCCAGCCAGCTGGCGTTGCCAAACTGCTGGAGGGCTACGTATGACCCTGACTTCCTTCGGCCCTGCCAACCGCATTGCGCGCTCGGCAGAAACCCACCCGTTGACCTGGCGCCTGCGTGATGACGCCGAGCCCGTGTGGCTCGACGAATACCAGGCCAAGGACGGCTATGCCGCCGCCCGCAAGGCCTTCGCCGACATGGCCACGGACGATATCGTCCAGACCGTGAAGGACGCCGGCCTCAAGGGTCGCGGTGGTGCAGGCTTCCCCACCGGGGTGAAGTGGGGCCTGATGCCCAAAGACGAATCCATGAACATCCGCTACCTGCTGTGCAACGCGGATGAAATGGAGCCCAACACCTGGAAAGACCGCATGCTGATGGAGCAACTGCCCCATCTGCTGATCGAAGGCATGCTGATCAGCGCCCGCGCGCTGAAAACCTACCGTGGCTACATCTTCCTGCGTGGCGAATACACCACCGCCGCCA
>Ga0209888_1000307_pt1 | contig 27563 bp, 24 predicted proteins | sample OrgsoiDNA_201059_FD_185807 | JGI IMG/M metagenome (GOLD analysis project Ga0209888, IMG submission 185807) | Permafrost soil microbial communities from the Arctic, to analyse light accelerated degradation of dissolved organic matter (DOM) -... | ecosystem: Environmental > Terrestrial > Soil >...
TGTTGCAGGCCTGGATGGCGTTGGACAACAGCTTCTTCACCGCCGGGTTACGCTCGTCGAACAGGTGCGCGATGATCCCGGAGTCGCGGTCCAGGCCCAGGGTCAGCTGGGTCAGGTCGTTGGAACCTATGGAGAAACCATCGAAGAACTCGAGGAACTCGTCGGCGAGGATCGCGTTGGACGGCAACTCACACATCATGATCACCCGCAGGCCGTTCTCGCCACGGGCCAGGCCGTTGGCGGCGAGCAGGTCGACCACCTGGCTGGCTTCGCCCAGGGTACGGACGAAAGGCACCATGATCTCGACGTTGGTCAGGCCCATCTCGTTGCGCACGCGCTTGAGGGCACGGCATTCGAGTTCGAAGCAGTCACGGAACGACTCGCTGATGTAACGCGAGGCGCCACGGAAACCCAGCATCGGGTTTTCTTCTTCCGGCTCGTAGAGCTTGCCGCCGATCAGGTTGGCGTATTCGTTGGACTTGAAGTCCGACAGACGCACGATGACCTTCTTCGGCCAGAACGCCGCCGCCAGGGTGCTGATGCCTTCCACCAGCTTCTCGACATAGAAGCCGACCGGATCATCGTAACCGGCGATGCGCTTGTCGACGCTGTCCTTGATTTCCGGCGGCAGCCCGGCGTAGTTCAGCAGCGCCTTGGGGTGCACGCCGATCATGCGGTTGATGATGAATTCCAGGCGGGCCAGGCCCACACCGGCGTTCGGCAACTGCGCGAAGTCGAAGGCGCGGTCCGGGTTGCCGACGTTCATCATGATCTTGAACGGAAGTTCCGGCATGGCGTCGACGGAGTTCTTCTTGATATCGAAGCCCAGTTCGCCTTCGAAGATATAACCGGTGTCGCCTTCGGCACAGGAAACGGTCACGCCCTGGCCATCTTTCAGCAGTTGGGTGGCGTTACCGCAACCGACCACTGCCGGAATCCCCAGCTCACGGGCGATGATCGCCGCGTGGCAGGTACGCCCGCCGCGGTTGGTGACGATGGCGCTGGCGCGCTTCATCACCGGTTCCCAGTCCGGGTCGGTCATGTCGGAGACCAGCACGTCGCCTGGCTGGACCTTGTCCATCTCGGACACGTCCTTGATGATCCGTACCTTGCCGGCGCCGATGCGCTGGCCGATGGCACGGCCTTCCACCAGCACGGTGCCGGTTTCCTTGAGCAGGTAGCGCTCCATGACGTTGGCCTGGGTGCGGCTCTTCACGGTTTCCGGACGCGCCTGGACGATGTACAGCTTGCCGTCATCACCGTCCTTGGCCCACTCGATGTCCATCGGGCACTTGTAGTGCTTCTCGATGATCATCGCCTGCTTGGCCAGCTCGCTGACCTCGGCATCGCTGAGGCAGAAGCGCGCGCGCTCAGCCTTGTCGACGTCGACGGTCTTGACCGAACGACCGGCCTTGGCTTCGTCGCCGTAGATCATCTTGATCGCCTTGCTGCCCAGGTTGCGGCGCAGGATGGCGGGACGGCCGGCTTCGAGGGTGCCTTTGTGCACGTAGAACTCATCCGGGTTGACCGCGCCCTGGACGACGGTCTCACCCAGGCCGTAGGCGCCGGTGATAAACACCACGTCACGGAAGCCCGACTCGGTGTCGAGGGTGAACATCACCCCGGCGGTGCCGGTTTCAGAACGCACCATACGCTGCACACCGGCGGACAGGGCCACCAGCTTGTGGTCAAACCCCTGGTGTACACGGTAGGAAATGGCGCGGTCGTTGAACAGCGAGGCAAAGACTTCCTTGGCCGCGCGGATCACGTTTTCCACGCCACGGATATTCAGGAAGGTTTCCTGCTGGCCGGCGAAGGAGGCGTCCGGCAGGTCTTCGGCAGTGGCCGAGGAACGCACGGCCACAGCCATGTCCGGGTTGCCCGCCGACAGGATGGCGAAGGCGGTGCGGATCTCGGCGTTGAGCTTCTCGGGGAACTCGGCTTCCATGATCCACTGGCGGATCTGTGCGCCGGTACGGGCGAGGGCATTGACGTCATCGACATCCAGCGCGTCCAGCGCGGCATGGATCTGGTCGTTCAGGCCACTGAGCTCGAGAAAATCACGATACGCCTGAGCCGTAGTGGCAAAGCCGCCGGGAACCGATACACCGGCACCCGCGAGGTTACTGATCATCTCGCCCAGGGATGCGTTCTTGCCCCCTACGTGCTCTACATCATGGACGCCGAGCTTATCGAGGGAAACTACGTACTCTACCAAGGTGATCTCTCCACTAACTGTGTTGGAAAAGCTCAGGAGCGGACTGCTCTAATGGGCAGGTTATCCGCCATGTGGCCTGGACCTGGAAAATAAGTGAGAATGCCAGCCATTCCTGGCGGACAAATCCTGCCTATCATATCCAAGAATCGTCACCAGCTTAAGGCCCAAGGCGCAAATGAAACGATCTGCTTTCTTTATCTCCGATGGCACCGGCATTACCGCCGAAACCCTGGGTCAAAGCCTGCTGGCGCAGTTCGAGAACATTACCTTCGCCAAACTCACCCGTCCGTACATCGACAGCGTGGACAAGGCCCGGGCCATGGTGCAACAAATCAATATCGCCGCCGAAAAGGACGGATTTCGCCCGATCATCTTCGATACCATCGTCAACCAGGACATTCGTGAGATCCTCGCCACGTCCAATGGTTTCATGATCGACATCTTTTCCACCTTCCTCGCCCCGCTGGAACAGGAACTGAGCGAGCACTCGTCCTACTCGGTGGGCAAGTCCCACTCCATCGGCGGCAACTCCAACTATATGGAGCGCATCGAGGCGGTGAACTTCGCCCTGGACAACGACGACGGCGCCCGCACCCACTATTACGACAAGGCCGACCTGATCCTGGTGGGCGTGTCGCGCTGCGGCAAGACCCCGACCTGTTTGTACATGGCCATGCAATTCGGCATCCGCGCGGCCAATTACCCGCTGACCGAGGACGACATGGAGCGCCTGCAACTGCCGGCCGCCCTGCGCGCCCACCAGCACAAGCTGTTCGGCCTGACCATCGACCCGGACCGCCTCACCGCGATCCGCAACGAGCGCAAGCCCAACAGCCGTTACTCCAGCTATGCCCAGTGCGAGTTCGAAGTGCGCGAGGTGGAAAACCTGTTCCGCCGCGAGAACATCGCCCATATCAATTCCACGCATTTCTCGGTGGAAGAAATTTCCGCGAAGATTCTCGTGGAGAAAGGTGTGGAGCGGCGGTTCAAGTAACGCGCCTAGATCACAAACAGATCGACAAACCGATGCACCGGCGTCGCCTCCAGGCGCGCCGGGTCCTTGCACAAGGCCAGGATCTCGGCACTGCGCTGGGCAGTAAAGCGGGTCGCCAGGTTGGTCTTGAACTTGTCTTCCAGCAACGGCATGCCCTCGGCCCGACGGCGGCGATGGCCGATCGGGTACTCCACCACCACCTGCGCGGTACTGGTTCCATCCTTGAAAAACACCTGCACCCCATTGGCGATCGAACGCTTGTCGGCCTCCAGGTATTCGCGGGTGTAGCGCGGGTCTTCAACGATCACCATCTTCTCGCGCAACACATCGATGATCGGATGGGCCCCATGGAAATCGTCCTCATAGTGCTCGGCCACCAGGTTGCCGAAGGCCAGCGGCACCGCCGTCATGTACTGCAGGCAATGGTCACGGTCGGCGGCATTGGCCAGCTTGCCGACCTTGGAAATGATGCGGATCGCCGACTCATGGGTGGTAATCACGATCCGGTCGATCTCGCCCAGGCGGCTTCTGACCTGCGGATGCAGCGTCACCGCCGCCTCGCAGGCCGTCTGGGCATGGAACTCGGCCGGAAAACTGATCTTGAACAGCACATTTTCCATGACATAGCTGCCGTACGGCTGGGAAAGGCTGAAGCCGCGCTTGTCTTCGGGCTTGAGCGCCAGGTCCTTGTTGGTGTGGCTGAACAACACGTCGTAGAAACCCCATTGCGGCGCGCTCAACACCCCGGGAATGCCCATTTCCCCGCGCAGGGCGATATCCGCCAGGCGCACGCCACGGCTGGTGGCATCGCCCGCCGCCCAGGATTTACGCGAGCCGGCATTCGGCGCGTGACGATAGGTGCGCAGCGCCTGGCCATCGACAAAGGCATGGGACAGCGCCGCCAGCAGCTGTTCGCGGCTGGCACCCATCAGTTTGGCGGTGACCGCGGTAGAGGCGACTTTCACCAGCAGCACATGATCAAGGCCGACCCGGTTGAAGGAGTTTTCCAGGGCAATCACGCCCTGGATCTCGTGGGCCATGACCATCGCTTCCAGCACCACCCGCATGCTCAACGGCGCCTCGCCGTTGGCCACGTGCTTCTGCGACAGATGATCGGCCACCGCGAGTATCCCGCCGAGATTGTCCGAGGGATGACCCCACTCGGCCGCCAGCCAGGTGTCGTTGTAGTCGAGCCAACGGACGATGCAGCCAATGTCCCAGGCCGCCTTGACCGGATCGAGGCGAAAGCTCGTCCCCGGTACCCGCGAGCCGAACGGCACGACGGTGCCCTCGACCAGCGGCCCGAGATGTTTGGTGCACTCGGGAAAACGCAGGGCCAGCAGGCCGCAGCCCAAAGTGTCCATCAGGCAGTTGCGCGCGGTATCCAGCGCCTCCACGGACTCGATCGGGTAGTCGAGCACATAGTCGGCGATGTCCTGCAGGACCTGGTCGTAATCGGGCCGATTGTTCAGATCAACGTTGGCACTCATCTTCGACTCACTCCATGGGTGGTCCAGCTCAGAAAGCATCGCCCGGCACACGGACCCAGCCTTCCATCAGGACCCGCGCACTGCGGCTCATGATGGCCTTGACCACGGTCCATTCACCGTTGACCTGAGAAGCCTGCGCACCGACCCGCAAGGCCCCCGACGGATGGCCGAAACGCACCGCACTGCGCGCGCCACCGCCCGCCGCCAGGTTCACCAGCGTGCCGGGAATCGCCGCCGCCGTGCCGATGGCCACCGCCGCCGTGCCCATCATCGCGTGGTGCAGCTTGCCCATGGACAAGGCCCGCACCAGCAGATCCAGATCGGCCGCTACCACCGGCTTGCCGCTCGACGCGGTGTAGCTCGCCGGCGCCGCGACAAACGCCACCTTCGGTGTGTGCTGGCGGGTCGCCGCCTCATCGATATGCCGGATCAGGCCCATGCGCACGGCACCGTAGGCACGGATCGTCTCGAACATCGCCAGGGCCTTGGGATCACCGTTGATATCGCCCTGCAACTCGGTACCGGTGTAGCCGATATCCGCCGCATTGACGAAGATCGTCGGGATCCCGGCATTGATCATGGTCGCCTTGAAGGTACCGACACCCGGCACTTCCAGGTCGTCCACCAGATGGCCGGTGGGGAACATCGAGCCGCCGGCGCCCTCTTCCTCGGCCGCCGGGTCCATGAACTCCAGCTGCACCTCGGCGGCCGGAAAGGTCACGCCGTCGAGTTCGAAGTCACCGGTTTCCTGCACCTGGCCCTCGCTGATCGGCACATGGGCGATGATGGTCTTGCCGATATTCACCTGCCAGATCCGCACCACCGCCACGCCATTGCGCGGGATCCGCCCGGCATCCACCAGGCCGGCGCTGATGGCGAACGAACCGACCGCCGCCGACAGGTTGCCGCAGTTGCCGCTCCAGTCGATAAACGGCTTGTCGATGGAGACCTGGCCGAACAGGTAGTCGACGTCGTGATCGGCCTTGATGCTCTTGGACAGGATCACCGTCTTGCTGGTGCTGGAAGTCGCCCCGCCCATGCCGTCGATCTGCTTCTCATAGGGATCGGGGCTGCCGATCACCCGCAACAACAACGCATCGCGCACCGCACCGGGCAATTGCGCCGCCTCGGGCAGGTCGTTGAGGTTGAAGAACACCCCTTTGCTGGTGCCGCCGCGCATATAGGTGGCGGGGATCTTGATTTGCGCTACGTGGGCCATGAAATCGTGTCCTGTGATGGCCGGGGCGGACTGCCGCCCCGGCAGGTCGCCTAGCCAGCCGTGGCCGATTGGAGGAAGTCCTGGGCAAAACGCTGCAAGACACCGCCGGCCTCGTAGATCGAGACTTCTTCGGCGGTGTCGAGGCGGCAGGTCACCGGCACCTCGATGCGCTCGCCATTGTGGCGATTGATCACCAGGGTCAGGGTGTTACGGGGAGTACGCTCACCGATCACGTCGAAGGTCTCGGTGCCGTCGATGCCGAGGGTCTTGCGATCGGTCCCAGGCAGGAACTCCAGCGGCAACACGCCCATGCCCACCAGGTTGGTGCGGTGGATACGCTCGAAGCCTTCGGCGGCGATCGCCTCGACCCCGGCCAGACGCACGCCCTTGGCCGCCCAGTCACGGGACGAGCCCTGGCCGTAGTCGGCACCGGCAATGATGATCAGCGGCTGCTTGCGTTCCATATAGGTTTCGATGGCTTCCCACATGCGCATGACCTGGCCTTCCGGCTCGACCCGCGCCAGGGAGCCCTGCTTGACCTTGCCGTTTTCCACGACCATTTCGTTGAACAGCTTCGGGTTGGCGAAGGTCGCGCGCTGGGCGGTCAGGTGGTCGCCGCGATGGGTCGCGTAGGAGTTGAAGTCCTCTTCCGGCAGGCCCATTTTCTCCAGGTACTCGCCGGCCGCGCTGTCGAGCATGATGGCGTTGGACGGCGACAGGTGGTCGGTGGTGATGTTGTCCGGCAGCACCGCCAGCGGGCGCATGCCCTTGAGCGGTCGTGCACCGGCCAGGGCGCCTTCCCAGTACGGCGGACGGCGGATATAGGTGCTCATCGGCCGCCAGTCGTACAGCGGCGTGACCTTGGGACCGGTGTCTTCATGGATGGCGAACATCGGGATATAGACCTTGCGGAACTGCTCCGGCTTCACCGAGGCCTTGACGACCGCGTCGATCTCTTCGTCGCTCGGCCAGATGTCCTTGAGGCGGATCTCCTGGCCGTCGGCGTCCAGGCCCAGCACGTCCTTCTCGATATCGAAACGGATGGTACCGGCAATCGCGTAGGCCACCACCAGCGGCGGCGAAGCCAGGAAGGCCTGCTTGGCGTAGGGATGGATACGTCCGTCGAAGTTGCGGTTACCGGACAGCACGGCCGTGGCGTAGAGGTCACGGTCGATGATTTCCTGCTGGATCGCCGGATCCAGCGCGCCGGACATACCGTTGCAGGTGGTGCAGGCAAAGGCCACGACGCCAAAGCCCAGTTGCTCCAGCTCCTTGGTCAGCCCGGCTTCATCCAGGTACAGCGCCACGGTCTTGGAACCCGGCGCCAGGGACGACTTGACCCAGGGCTTGCGGGTCAGGCCGAGCTTGTTCGCATTGCGCGCCATCAGGCCGGCAGCGATCACGTTGCGCGGATTGCTGGTGTTGGTACAGCTGGTGATAGCGGCGATGATCACCGCGCCGTCGGGCATCTGCCCCGGCACATCGTCCCACTGACCGGCAATGCCCTTGGCCGCCAGGTCGCTGGTGGCGACGCGGGCATGGGGGTTGCTCGGGCCGGCCATATTACGCACCACCGAGGACAGGTCGAAGCTCAACCCGCGCTCGTAGTCCGCGCCTTTCAGGCTGTCGGCCCAGAGCCCGGTGTGGCGGGCGTAGGTTTCCACCAGCTTGACCTGCTCGTCTTCACGTCCGGTGAGTTTCAGGTAGTCGATGGTTTGCTGGTCGATATAGAACATCGCCGCCGTGGCGCCGTATTCCGGGGCCATGTTGGAAATGGTCGCGCGGTCTCCCAGGGTGAGGGCCGAGGCGCCTTCGCCGAAGAACTCCAGCCAGGCACCGACCACTTTCTGTTTACGCAGGAACTCGGTCAACGCCAGCACCATGTCGGTGGCCGTGATGCCCGGTTGCAGCTTGCCGGTCAGTTCGACGCCGACGCTTTCCGGCAGACGCATCCAGGAGGCCCGGCCGAGCATCACGCTTTCGGCTTCGAGGCCGCCAACACCAATGGCGATCACCCCCAGGGCATCGACGTGGGGGGTGTGGCTGTCGGTGCCGACACAGGTGTCAGGGAAGGCCACGCCGTCACGGGCCTGGATCACCGGGGACATTTTCTCCAGGTTGATCTGGTGCATGATGCCGTTGCCGGGGGGGATCACATCGACGTTCTTGAAGGCCTTCTTGGTCCAGTCGATGAAATGGAAACGGTCTTCGTTGCGGCGGTCTTCGATGGCGCGGTTCTTGGTAAAGGCGTCCGGATCAAAGCCGCCGCATTCCACGGCCAGGGAGTGGTCGACGATCAGTTGGGTCGGCACCACCGGGTTGACCTGGGCCGGGTCACCGCCCTGGGAAGCGATGGCATCGCGCAGGCCGGCCAGGTCGACCAGGGCGGTCTGGCCGAGAATGTCATGGCAGACCACCCGGGCCGGGAACCAGGGAAAGTCCAGGTCGCGCTTGCGCTCGATCAGTTGTTTCAGGGAATCGGTAAGGGTTGCCGGGTCGCAACGGCGGACCAGGTTCTCGGCGAGCACCCGGGAGGTGTAAGGCAGGGTCCCATAGGCCCCGGGCTGGATGGCCTCGACTGCCGCACGGGCGTCGAAGAAATCCAGGTGGCTGCCGGGCAGCGATTTACGGTATTGGCTATTCATGGTCTGGGACTCGATTATTTCAGCGACGTTCGATTGGCACGAACTTGCGCTGCTCGACGCCGATGTACTCGGCGCTCGGACGAATAATGCGGTTGTTGCCACGCTGCTCGAACACGTGCGCAGCCCAGCCGGTCAGGCGCGAGCAGACGAAGATCGGCGTGAACAGCTTGGTCGGAATACCCATGAAGTGGTACGCCGAGGCATGGTAGAAGTCGGCATTGGGGAAGAGTTTCTTCTGTTCCCACATGGTCTTGTCGATGGCTTCGGAAACCGCGAACAGCACGGTGTCACCGACTTCATCGGCGAGTTTCTTCGACCAGCCCTTGATCACTTCATTACGCGGATCGTTGTCTTTATAGATCGCGTGGCCGAAGCCCATGATCTTGTCCTTGCGCGCCAGCATGCCGAGGGTGCCTTCGACGGCCTCCTGGGGCGAGCTGAAACGCTCGATCATTTCCATCGCCGCCTCGTTGGCACCACCGTGCAGCGGGCCGCGCAGGGAACCGATGGCGGCGGTGATGCAGGAGAACAGATCGGACAGGGTCGAGGCGCAGACCCGAGCGGTAAAGGTCGAGGCGTTGAACTCGTGCTCCGCATAGAGGATCAGCGACACGTCCATCACCTTGCGGTGCAACTCGCTCGGCGCCTTGCCATGCAGCAGGTGCAGGAAGTGCCCGCCAATGGAAGCCTCGTCGGTCACGCAGTCGATGCGCTTGCCTTCGTGGCTGAAGCGATACCAGTAGCACATGATCGCCGGGAACGCGGCCAGCAGCCGGTCGGTGGCTTCATGCTGGCGGGCGAAGTCGCCTTCGGGTTCGATATTGCCGAGGAAGGAACAGCCGGTGCGCATCACGTCCATCGGGTGGGCGTCGGCGGGAATCCGCTCCAGCACTTCCTTCAGCGCCTGGGGCAGGTCGCGCAGGGTCCGCAACTTGCCCATGTAGGCCGCCAGCTCGGTGGCATTCGGCAGATCGCCGTACAGCAGCAGGTAGGCGACTTCTTCGAAACGCGCCTCGGCGGCCAGTTCACGCACGTCGTAGCCACGGTAGGTCAGGCCGGCACCGGCCTGGCCGACGGTGGACAAGGCGGTTTGCCCGGCGACCTGGCCACGCAGGCCGGCACCGCTCAGTACTTTTGCTTCAGCCATTGCTCTCTCCAATTCTTGAATTTATCAGGGACCCGGCAAGTCAGGGTAGTCAGGTCTCAGCCCTTCTTCTGGGCAAACAACGCATCGAGCTTCTGCTCGAAGGTGTGGTAATCGATACGATCGTAAAGCTCCATGCGGGTCTGCATGGTGTCGATCACGTTCTGCTGGGTGCCGTCGCGGCGAATCGCGGTGTAGACGTTTTCCGCCGCCTTGTTCATCGCGCGGAACGCCGACAGCGGGTACAGCACCAGGGACACGTCGGCGGACTTCAGCTGTTCGGTGGTGAACAGCGGCGTCGCACCGAACTCGGTGATGTTGGCCAGGATCGGCGCCTTCACACGGCTGGCGAACAGCTTGTACATCTCCAGTTCGGTGATGGCTTCCGGAAAGACCATATCGGCGCCGGCCTCGATGCACGCGGCGGCACGCTCCAGGGCCGACTCCAGGCCTTCCACGGCCAGGGCATCGGTCCGCGCCATGATCACGAAGCTGTCGTCGGTGCGGGCATCCACCGCCGCCTTGATGCGGTCGACCATTTCCTGCAGGGTGACGATTTCCTTGTTCGGACGATGGCCGCAGCGCTTGGCGCCGACCTGGTCTTCGATATGGATCGCCGCCGCGCCGAACTTGATCATCGACTTGACCGTGCGCGCCACGTTGAACGCGGAAGCGCCGAAGCCGGTGTCGACATCCACCAGCAGCGGCAGGTCGCAGACATCGGTGATCCGCCGCACATCGGTGAGCACGTCATCCAGGCCGGTGATGCCCAGGTCCGGTACCCCGAGGGAGCCGGCCGCGACACCGCCGCCGGACAGGTAGATGGCCTTGAAGCCGGCACGCTTGGCCAGCAAGGCGTGGTTGGCGTTGATCGCGCCGACCACCTGCAAGGGCTGTTCGCTGGCGACCGCATCGCGGAAACGCTGACCGGGCGTGCTCTTGTTGGAACCCTGACTCATGACTCACCTCGCTTCGTAGCTGTCGGTTTGACGGCGTCCTGGTAGTGACGCGCGATATTGCGTTTCGACGCGCCGATATGGCGGCGCATCAGCAGTTCGGCCAATTCGCCATCACGCTCGGCGATGGCGTCGAGAATCCGGTGGTGCTCGGCGAACGCCTGGCGTGGCCGGTTGGGTGTCGCGGAAAACTGGATGCGGTACATGCGCACCAACTGGTACAACTCGCCGCAGAGCATCTGGGTCAGGGTGCGGTTGCCGGCGCCCTGGATGATCCGGTAATGGAAGTCGAAATCGCCTTCCTGCTGGTAATACCCGACCCCGGCCTGGAAGGCGGCGTCACGTTCATGGGTATTGAGAACCTGTCGCAACTCCTCGATTTCCTCGGTCGTCATCCGCTCGGCCGCCAGACGGCAGGCCATGCCTTCGAGGGACTCGCGAATTTCGTAGAGTTCGATCAATTCGGCCTGGCTGAGGGACACCACCCGCGCACCGACATGGGGCACGCGCACCAGCAGGCGCTGGCCTTCCAGGCGGTGAATGGCCTCGCGCAGCGGGCCGCGGCTGATGCCGTAGGTGCGCGCCAGCTCCGGCTCGGAAATCTTGCTGCCGGGGGCGATTTCCCCCTTGACGATCGCCGCCTGAATGCGCCGGAAGACGTTCTCGGACAAGGTTTCCGAATCGTCCTGGGCAACCGCGGGCAGCTCCAGCTCATGCAACATATTGTCGACACCTTATCCTTCAATGGCGCTAAAACTAGCCAATATCAATAAATCAGTCAAAGAATTAATTGGTATTGTCGACAATAGTCTAAGAAGTACCCTGCACTACGTACGGCAAGGGGCAAACCCCGGCCTATCCGACGAGGGAGGCGCCCGGCGCTGGCGCGACAAGTCCAGCATGCTAGAATGCCGCGCGCTTCCGCCGATGCGCTGACTGTCATATTTTCCTGACAGACGTACGAGGATGCTTGCGCGATATTGCCAGTCCCCTTGAATCAAGATTGCCCGATACGCGCCAGGATTTATGAGACTCCAGCCTTTCCCCCTACTGCTTCTCTGCCTGTTTTGCCTGCCAGGCGTAAGCCTCGCGACAGAGAAGACGGTCTACGGCCTGAACGAGTACGCGCAACTGGCCGGGATCGACCTGCAAGTGCCGGCCAAGCTCGACACCGGGGCCAAGACCGCCTCCCTCAGTGCCCGCGACATCCACCGGTTCAAACGCAACGGCGAAAGCTGGGTGCGCTTCTACCTGGCGATCGACGCCGCCCATTCGCACCCGATCGAGCTGCCCCTGGCCCGCGTCAGCAAGATCAAGCGCCGCGCCGGCGACTATGACCCGGACGAGGGCAACGCCTATACCGCGCGCCCGGTGATCACCCTGGAAATCTGCATGGGCAGCGCCTTGCGCAGCATAGAAGTGAACTTGACCGACCGTAGCAGCTTCCAATACCCGCTGTTGATCGGCTCCGAAGCCCTCAAGCGCTTCGATGCGCTGGTCGACCCCAGTCTCAAGTACGCTGCCGGCAAACCCGCCTGCAGCCACGACGCTCAAACCGCCGAGTAATCCGAATGCGTTCTCTCACCCTCCACCTGAAAATCCTCATCACCGTACTGGTGTTGCTGGGTGCTTCGGTCACGGCCTATCAGATTTTCGTGCTGGGGATTCCCGTCACCGAGGATGCCACGGACGACTTGTGGAACATCGACGCCAAGGTCGAGTTCGTCGCCAGCACCAAGGAGCCGGTGAAGATCCAGATGTTCGTGCCGCCCCTGAGCCGTGACTACGTCAGCCTCAATGAGAGCTTTATCTCCAACAACTACGGGGTCAGCGTCAACCGCGCCGACGGCAACCGCAAGGTCACCTGGTCGGCACGCAAGGTCAGTGGCAAGCAGACGCTGTACTACCGCCTGGTGCTGACCAAGCGCTATACCGGTGAGAAACCCAAGGTCAAAGGTCAGACTTTCCGCGACAGCATGGCGATCGAGGGGCCGGAGAAAATCGCCGCGGACGCCTTGCTCGCGCCGATCCGCCAGCACTCGGCGGACGTCGAGACTTTCATCGGCGAAACCATCAAGCGGGTCAACAACCTCGGCGATGACAACGTCAAGCTGCTGCTCGCTGGCGATCCGTCGACCCCGCACAAGGCGCAGATCATCGAGCTGCTGCTGTCCATCGCCCACGTGCCGATGGAACGCGCCCACACCCTGCGCCTGGTGGCCGATCAACCGCAGACCCCGGAACTCTGGCTGCGCAGCTTCAACGGCAACGACTGGCTGTACTTCAACCCGGATACCGGTGAACAGGGCCTGCCGTCCGACCGCCTGCTCTGGTGGACCGGCGCCGACAACCTGATCAGCGTCGAGGGCGGCAAGAAGGCCGGCGTCACCTTCAGCCTGAACAACAGCGAGATGAACGCGATCCGTCTGGCCAAGCTGACCGACGAGAACTCCGACGCCAACTTCCTCGAATATTCGCTCTACGGCCTGCCGCTGCAAACCCAGCAGACCTTCATGATCATGGTGATGATCCCCATCGGCGTGCTGGTGATCCTGATCCTGCGCAACCTGATCGGCCTGCAGACCCTCGGCACCTTCACCCCGGTGCTGATCGCCCTGGCCTTCCGCGAAACCCAGCTGGGTTTCGGCATCGTGCTCTTCACCATCATTACCGCCCTCGGGCTGTCGCTGCGCTCCTACCTGGAACACCTGAAGCTGCAGATGCTGCCACGGCTGTCGGTGGTGCTGACCTTCGTCGTGGTGCTGATCGCCGCCATCAGCCTGTTCAGCCACAAGCTGGGCCTGGAGCGCGGGCTGTCGGTGGCGCTGTTCCCGATGGTGATCCTGACCATGACCATCGAGCGCCTGTCCATCACCTGGGAAGAGCGCGGCGCCAATCATGCGCTTAAAGTCGCTATCGGCACGCTGTTCGCGGCTTCCCTCGCACACCTGATCATGACCGTGCCGGAGCTGATCTACTTCGTCTTCACCTTCCCGGCGATCCTGCTGATCCTGGTGGGCTTCATGCTGGCAATGGGTCGCTATCGCGGTTACCGCCTCACCGAACTGGTGCGCTTCAAGGCGTTCCTCAAGGAAAACGCCTGATGTTCGGCCTGTGGAAAACCTGGAAGGCCCTGGAAGCCCGGGGCATCATGGGGATCAACCGGCGCAACGCGGACTATGTGCTCAAGTACAACAAGCGCAGCCTCTACCCCATCGTCGATGACAAGATCATCACCAAGGAACGGGCCATCGCCGCCGGTATCCATGTGCCGGAAATGTACGGGGTGATCTCCACGGAAAAGGAAATCGACCGGCTGGAAGCGATCATCGACGGGCGCCGTGACTTCGTCATCAAGCCGGCCCAGGGCGCGGGCGGCGACGGCATCCTGGTGATCGCCGACCGTTTCGAGGGCCACTATCGCTCGATCTCCGGACGCCTTGTCAGCCACGGGGAAATCGAGCACCAGATCTCCAGCATCCTTACCGGCCTGTATTCCCTGGGCGGGCACCGTGACCGCGCGCTGATCGAATACCGGGTCACCCCCGACCCGATCTTCAAGAGCATCAGCTACGAAGGCGTGCCGGACATCCGCGTGATTGTGCTGATGGGGTATCCGGTGATGGCCATGCTGCGCCTGCCGACCCGCCAGTCCCATGGCAAGGCCAACCTGCACCAGGGCGCCATCGGCGTCGGCGTGGACCTGGCGACCGGGATCACCCTGCGCGGCACCTGGCTGAACAACATCATCCGCAAGCACCCGGACACCACCCACCCGGTGGACGGCGTGCAATTGCCGAACTGGGACGCTTTCATGCAACTGGCGGCCGGCTGCCATGAGCTCTGCGGCCTGGGTTACATCGGCGTGGACATGGTCCTGGACCAGGACAAGGGTCCACTGATCCTCGAACTCAACGCCCGCCCCGGCCTGAATATCCAGATCGCCAACGACTGCGGCCTGACCCACCGAACCCATGCCGTGGAGGCCCATCTGGCGGAACTGGCCGCTGCGGGCATCACCGAGACACCGCAGGCACGGGTGCGTTTTGTCCAGGAACTGTTCGGCCATGTACCGGCACTCAACGACTGATCCACTGCACAGCGACAGATCCTACAAGGCAATCTCCATCCAGCGACATGCCCCTAGGAGCAACGCCTACAGGAGACTACAATCGCGCACCGCGCTCCCATGGCTGACCCGCCCCCCATGTTGACCTGCACCCTACATCCGCTGCCCTACCATGCCAATCCCGCCCATTACTTCGCGGCGATTCGCCATGCGCCCGGCGCCGTCTTGCTCGACAGCGGCCGTCCCGAGGCCGAGCGCGGGCGTTACGACCTGCTCAGTGCCTGGCCGCTGGAGCAACTGGCGGTGTTGCCGGACGAGCGCGGTGCGGCGTTCCTGCAACGCCTGCGGGACAACCTGGCGCGCCTGGGTGAAGCGCAACTTCCGGCGGCCTGCGAACTGCCGTTTGCCGGCGGCCTGATCGGCTACCTGAGCTACGACTTCGGCCGCCACCTGGAAAACCTGCCCGAGCAGGCGCGGGACGACCTGCAACTGCCCGATGCCCGTTTCGGCCTGTATGCCTGGGCGCTGATCAGCGATCACCAGCAAGGCAGCAGTCAGCTGGTGTTCCATCCCAGCGTCGAAGCCGTCGAGCGCGAGCGGCTGGTCCAGCTGTTCAGCCAGCCGGCCGGCCAGAACCTCGGCGCGTTTCACCTGAAAGGTCCGATGACCGCGGACCTCAGCGCCGAAACCTACCGCCAGGCCTTCGAACGTATCCAGCACTATATCCAGGCCGGCGACTGCTACCAGGTCAACTTCGCCCAGCGCTTCCGGGCCGACTGCCAGGGCGATCCGTGGACCGCCTATTGCGCCTTGCGCGCCGCCTGCCCGACGCCCTTCTCCGGTTTCCAGAGCCTGCCCGACCAGGGCGCGGTGCTGAGCCTGTCGCCGGAGCGCTTCGTCAAGGTCAGCCAGGGCCAGGTCGAGACACGGCCGATCAAGGGCACCCGCCCGCGCGGCCGTGACGCGGTCGAAGACGCGGCCAACGCCGCCGAACTGCTGGCCAGCAGCAAGGACCGCGCGGAGAACCTGATGATCGTCGATCTGCTGCGCAACGACCTGGGCCGCACCTGCCGTATCGGTTCGGTGCGGGTCCCGGAGCTGTTCAGCCTGGAGAGTTACCCCAACGTGCACCATCTGGTGAGCAGCGTGACCGGGACCCTGGCTGCCGACCGCGACGCCCTCGACCTGATCGCCGGCAGCTTTCCCGGCGGCTCGATCACTGGCGCGCCGAAGATCCGCGCCATGCAGATCATCGACGAGCTGGAACCGACCCGACGGGCGCTGTATTGCGGCTCGCTGCTGTACCTGGATGTGCGCGGCGAGATGGACAGCTCCATCGCCATCCGCAGCCTGCTGGTCAAGGATGGCCAGGTCAGTTGCTGGGGCGGCGGCGGCATCGTCGCCGACTCCGACTGGCAGGCGGAATACCAGGAGTCCATCACCAAGGTGAAGGTCTTGCTCGATACCTTGCAAAACCTCTGAAACGCCGTCAAACCTGTGGGAGCCGGCTTGCCGGCGATGAGGCCCTCAAGCCTTGCATCGTTCGTGCGGACGCCATCGCCGGCAAGCCGGTTCCTACAAGGGACCGCGTCGGGCTATGGGGCCGTCGATGAAAGATTTTGTTACTATTCGCCTATTCGAGCGCAAAGCGCCACTGACCGTAGGAACCGCCTGATGAGCCAACCGTTCGACGTCGCTGAACTCGCCGCGACATACGCCAACAAGTCCGCCCAGGACATCCTCAAGCTGGCCTTTTCCCAGTTTGGCGACGACCTGTGGATATCTTTCAGCGGCGCGGAAGATGTGGTGCTGGTGGATATGGCCTGGAAACTGAACAAGAACGTCAAGGTCTTCAGCCTCGACACCGGTCGCCTGCACCCGGAGACCTACCGTTTCATCGATCAGGTGCGCGAGCACTACAAGATCGATATCGAGCTGATCTCTCCGGATCACAACGAGCTCGAACCCTTCGTCAAAGCCAAGGGCCTGTTCAGCTTCTACAAGGACAACCACGGCGAATGCTGTGGCATCCGCAAGATCGCGCCGTTGCGCCGCAAGTTGTCCGGCGTCAGCGCCTGGGCCACCGGCCAGCGTCGCGACCAGAGCCCGGGCACCCGCAGCCAGGTGGCGGCACTGGAAATCGACAGCGCCTTCTCCACCCCGGAACGCACCCTGTACAAGTTCAACCCGCTGGCGCAGATGAGCAGCGAAGAGATCTGGGGTTATATCCGCATGCTCGAACTGCCGTACAACAGCCTGCATGAACGCGGCTTTATCAGCATCGGCTGCGAGCCCTGCACCCGTCCGGTGCTGCCGAACCAGCACGAACGCGAAGGCCGCTGGTGGTGGGAAGAAGCCACGCAGAAGGAATGCGGGCTGCACTCGGGCAATCTGATCGCGAAGATCTGAAGCCTGCCGCCACAAAAAAGCCCCGAACCAGTCGGGGCTTTTTCATGTTCGGATGACTCAGTGCACCGGCAGCTCGACACCGTCGAACAGCTCTTCCAGTTCCTGCTTGTTGTGGCACTGGATAGCCTTGGCCATGACCTCACGGGTCAGGTGCGGCGCGAACTTCTCGATGAAGTCGCACATGAAACCGCGCAGGAAAGTGCCGCGGCGGAAACCGATCTTGGTCACGCTGGATTCGAACAACTCGCTGGCATCGAGCACCACCAGGTCCTTGTCGAGTACCGGGTCCACCGCCATCTTGGCGACGATACCAACGCCCAGGCCCAGGCGTACATAGGTCTTGATCACGTCGGCATCCGCCGCGGTGAACACCACCTTGGGGGTCAGGCCGCGATGGCTGAAGGCCTCGTCCAGCTTGGAACGCCCGGTAAAACCGAACACATAGGTGACGATCGGGTATTCGGCCAGGGTTTCCAGGGTCAGCTTCGGCAGCTTGGTCAACGGGTGCCCTTGAGGCACGACCACGCAACGGTTCCAGCGATAGCACGGCATCATCACCAGGTCGCCGAACAACTCCAGGGCTTCGGTGGCAATGGCGAAATCCACGGTACCGTCGGCGGCCATCTCGGCGATCTGCATCGGCGAGCCCTGGTGCATGTGCAGGGCCACATCCGGGTATTGCTTGATAAAGCTGCTGATCACCGGCGGCAAGGCATAACGCGCCTGGGTGTGGGTGGTGGCGATCGACAGGGTGCCTTTCTTCTCGTTGGAGAATTCCTGGGCGATCTGCTTGATGCTCTCGACCTTGCGCAGGATCTCGCCGGCCGTGGTGATGATACGTTCACCGGCTGGCGTGACGCGGGTCAGGTGCTTGCCGCTACGGGCGAAGACTTCGACACCCAGCTCGTCTTCGAGCAGGCGGATCTGTTTGCTGATACCCGGCTGAGAGGTGTAAAGGCTTTGCGCGGTCGCGGAAACGTTGAGGTCGTGGTGCGCCACTTCCCAGATGTAGCGCAGTTGTTGAAGCTTCATATGTATCCCTCAAAGCAGGTAAACGCCGCAGTAACAGCGGCGATATATAACTATATGAATGGTTTGAAGAATAAATCTAGAACTTTTTTATCAAAACCCTGACTTTCCGCCTCAGGTATCGCCATAGCGACGGCGTTGCAGCAGCGGCACCAGGTAAACCGGCACCTGGGACAACTGCAGGACCCGCGCGGCGGTGCGTCCCAAATGCGCCTCGCCGCCGGTGCCATGACTGTGGCTGCCGACGATCAACAGGTCCACCGAGAGAGCCCGGGCCTGTTCGAGAATGACCTGCGAAGGGTCGCCCTGGAGGACCTTGATCGACTGGATCATGCTCAGGTCCTGCAGCCCGTCGGCGCACTCCTCGCGAAAGCTGTCGAGTACCCGTTGCTCGATGGTCGCCATCACGGTGTTAAGACCCTGGCTGTGGAATTCGTTCAATGCCTGCTCGTCCAGGTAGCTCTGCAACACAGACTCGGCGAACAACCCCATGGGCTCGACGGCGTGCACCACATACAAATCGGCCTTGAACGTCCGCGCCAACTCCAGGGCGTGCTGCATGACATAAGGCGCATACAGACCGAGGTCGGTGGCGTACAACATCGAACGGATCATGGGGCCTCCTCGATTGCCAGAATGGCGGAGTTCAGTTGAGCTTAGCAGCGCCCCGAAGACCTCGGAGCGCGGCTGGTCGGGCCGGTCCCGTTGCTCATCCCTGAAGAAACCCGATCTTGAAAACACCACGAAACCTGTAGGAGCCTGGCTTGCCAGCAAAGAGGCCCGCATGATCGACGCAGGGCTCAAGGGCCTCTTCGCGGACAAGCCAGGCTCCTACATGACCGCATTCAACCCTGACGATTGTTCGCGTCGATAAATGCCAGGGCCTGGTACAGGGCACGGATCTTCGGCAACTCGCAACCGGCGGCACTCGCCGCGGCCAGCGGACGCGCATAGACGGCGTCCAGTTCCAGCGCCCGCTTGTGCACGAAGTCGTGGTACATGCTCGGCCAGTAGTCCGGCATTTTTTCCGTGACCTTGAACAAGTGCTCGGCATAACCGGCCGGCAACTCATGACCACAAGCCTGGGCGCCCTGGACCACCTCGGCCATCAGCGCCTGGACCAGTTCGCGGCTGCTGCCATCGCTCATCAGCGGCGTGGTGCTGGCCCGCAGCAACACCGACAGACCGTTGTAGGGCACGTTCCACACCAGCTTCTGCCAGCGCGCCTGCTGCAGGTTGACCATGGCCTGGGACTCGATCCCCGCCCCATGGAACAGAGCGGCACCCTCTTCGACCAGAGCCTGACGAGCCGTCGCATCATCGAGCAACGGGCCGCTGTGATAACCGATGTTCACCGCGCCGAGGGCCTGGTGCACAATGGCCCCGGGGCCGGCACGGTGCACGCAGATAAAGCACAGCCCGCCCAACAGATGCAGGGACTCGGGCAGCAGCGCGCGCAGTTCATCCTCCACCTCGAGGCCATTCTGCAATACCAGCACCTTCGCCCCCGGTGCCGCGGCCTGGGCAATCAGCGGCGCGAGACTGGCGTTGCTGGTGGTCTTGGCGCCTACCAGCAACCAGTCGCAGGGCGGCATGTCGGCGGCCTGGGCATAGGCCTGCACACTCGGCAAATGCAGGGGACCGTGCACCGCACTGTCGATCCGCAAGCCGTCCTCGACCACCGCCGAAAACTCGCTGCGCAACAGGAAATGCACGTCAAAGCCGGCCCGCGCCAGCATCACACCGTAATACCCACCAATCGCACCGGTGCCGATAATGCCGATACGCGGCCTGCTCACTGAACCTGTCATGGCAACTCCTCTGGTACAAGACTCAAGGCCTGCCGAACCGCGTCGGCAAGCTCGTTCACGGCCAGGCGTGACTGCACAGCTCCATGAAATTCACCGTCCTTGATCACAAACAGCGCCGGCAGATGAAACACCCCGTAACGCTGCACCGCCCCACCGTTGTCGCCCGCATCGATCCAGCACAGGCGCTCGACCGGCAAGGCCAGGGTCGGCAAGACCTCCCGGGCGAAACGGCAGGAAGCGCAGCCGACACTGGTGAATATCAGTAATGAAACACCTGGCAAGTCCAATAGATTCCGGTCGATATCAAAATCCGTCAACTCCAGGCTCTTCACTATACTGTTGGAAAGTTTTTCCACTGATCGACGCAGGGAGTCGTTGTTCATGGTGCGCTTTCTTCCTCATCCCGATGACGTTCCCGTCACGTTGACCCTGTTTGAGCATTCCTGCATTTCTCTTCAACAGCTCGACCGCATCAGCCTGGGTGGTGTCTCCTGCCATTCACCGCGCGGCTGGCGCAAAGGCTCGGCCCTGCAAATGTGCATTCCCAGCCTAGGTGCCACTGCCTGTTATCCGGGCTACGTGGCCTGGTGCCTGAAACGCAAGCACGGTTACCGGGTGGGCATTGCCTTTGTCGACGAACAAACCCTGTTCGGTGCGCGCATGGGCGAGCAGGTCTGCCAGATCGAACGCTACCAGCGAACCCGCCAGCAACAAAGCGAAGATCGGCAAAACATCGAAGTCATCGCCCAGGAATGGGTTCGCGAACACGCCAGCGACTTCTCCCAAGCCAGCCTGGAACACCCTTATGTGCGGGCTTTACTCGATTAAACCGGCCAGGCCATTGCCCGCCCCCCGCCTAACGCGCTAAGGTTCGGCTCCCCGACGCGCTCAAATCTGCTGCGCTCCGCCGCGCGGGGATCGCTGGCGGCCGGCACCCGTGACCTGACGAGTAACACGATGGCTGATTTACCGATCAACGACCTTAACGTCGCCTCCAACGAGACGCTGATCACTCCCGATCAGCTCAAGCGTGATATTCCCCTGAGCGAGAGCGCCCTGCGCACCGTGACCAAAGGTCGCGAGGTGATCCGCAATATTCTCGATGGCACTGACCATCGCCTGTTCGTCGTCATCGGGCCTTGCTCGATCCACGACATCAAGGCTGCCCACGAATACGCCGAGCGCCTGAAAGTCCTGGCCGCCGAAGTGTCCGACAGCCTGTACCTGGTGATGCGTGTGTATTTCGAGAAGCCGCGCACCACCGTCGGCTGGAAGGGCCTGATCAACGACCCTTACCTGGATGACTCCTTCAAGATCCAGGACGGCCTGCACATCGGTCGCCAGTTGCTGCTGGACCTGGCGGAAATGGGCCTGCCCACCGCCACCGAAGCCCTCGACCCGATCTCGCCGCAGTACCTGCAGGACCTGATCAGCTGGTCGGCCATCGGCGCTCGCACCACCGAATCCCAGACCCACCGCGAAATGGCCTCGGGCCTGTCCTCGGCCGTGGGCTTCAAGAACGGTACCGACGGCGGCCTGACCGTGGCGATCAACGCCCTGCAGTCGGTGTCCAGCCCCCATCGCTTCCTCGGTATCAACCAGGAAGGCGGCGTGTCCATCGTCACCACCAAGGGCAACGCCTACGGTCACGTGGTCCTGCGCGGCGGCAACGGCAAGCCGAACTATGACTCGGTCAGTGTCGCGGTCTGCGAACAGGCGCTGGCCAAGGCCAAGATCAAGGCCAACATCATGGTCGATTGCAGCCACGCCAACTCCAACAAGGACCCGGCCCTGCAACCACTGGTGATGGAGAACGTCGCCAACCAGATCCTCGAAGGCAACCAGTCGATCATCGGCCTGATGGTCGAGAGCCACCTGAACTGGGGTTGCCAGGCGATTCCGAAAGACCTCGCCGACCTGCAATACGGCGTGTCGATCACCGATGCCTGCATCGACTGGAGCGCCACCGAAAAAACCCTGCGCAGCATGCATGCCAAGCTCAAGGACGTCCTGCCCAAGCGCCAGCGCAGCTGATCGCGGAACGCAGACGCAAAAACGCCGGGCATTGCCCGGCGTTTTTGTGTGCGTCGTGGACTCAGATCTTCGCGGCGTGCCGCTGATGACGTTCCATGTAACGCTCGACATAGGAGCAGGAAGGAATCACCGTGTAACCCATCTGGTCGGCATAGGCCAGCGCGTGTTCGGTCAGCGCCGCCGCAATGCCGCGACCGCGCAAGGCGTTGGGCACGAAGGTACGGTAGATATCCAGGGTCTGCTTACCCAGGTCCATATAGGTCAGGTAGGCACGATGACCGTCCACATTGGTCTCGAATTGATGACCTGCCTGGTCATGGTGGATGGACAACGCCTCGCTCATCACTACTCCTCGCGGGTCTTGGGTTCTGACCCTACCTTACATGTTTTTCCGACGAAGGTATGATCCGGCCCTGTACGAAAAATCGATACAGCAGCCAAATCATCACAAATATCCTACGCCGCCCCGTGCCTGGTTGGACAACGAGAAGAGCCGACAGCTCCTGAACAAGTGGGCACCTGACAGATAGTAGGCGTCCTGCCCGCCCTGCTCAAGGCACGCTCGTCATATGGTCCGACCGACTCATGGTAGCCCGGCCAAACGGGCCCTTTCGCTGAAAAACCTGAACAGCGGCTGAAGATTGCCGGAATGTTATGTTGTAAGACGAACAGTGCTTCTTAAAGTCACTTTTCAATTGGCAAAGATGCCTCCCCGCCCTGCCGACGGTAGAAGAAAAGAGTCATTCGCCGCGACTAGCGCGACGCTTGTATGAGCAGTGGACAGTCCCTGTGACTGGCACACTAGTGCAGATTGGACTTGCCCAAAGCGCCCGAATCACGCCCGGTTGCTGCACATTTTTCATACAGGATGATGAAAAGTTAGCTGAAAATATTCTCTTCCAAAAATTTTTTTTGCTTCTTGCGTTACGTCAGTTTACTTACTACAAGTAATGGGTAGTATGTATGCCGACTATATCCCCACTCTGGGGAGATGGTTATTAATAGAAAGTCCTTGAAGGGGAACACGATGAACAACGTTCTGAAATTCTCTGCTCTGGCCCTGGCCGCCGTTCTGGCCACTGGTTGCAGCAGCGCATCCAAAGAAACTGAAGCCCGTCTGACTGCTACTGAAGACGCTTCTGCTCGTGCCCAGGCTCGTGCTGATGAAGCCTACCGCAAAGCTGATGAAGCTCTGGCTGCTGCTCAAAAAGCACAACAGACTGCTGATGAAGCTAACGAGCGCGCTCTGCGCATGCTCGAAAAAGCAAGCAAGAAGTAATAATCCTTCGGGATTGTTATCAAGCCGATCCATTACTGGATCGGCTTTTTTTTGCCTGGCCGAAAGTGCCCGGCGCCCAGGCATAAAAAAACCCGCCTGGACCCCAAGGCCCGGACGGGTCGTTTACAACGCCCTTACTGCTGCAGATCAGGCGCGTTGGAGACCATCGACGGCGCACCTGGCACGGCGATTTCGGTCGGCAGGCCATCTTCGGCCGCCACTACATCACGCACTTCATCCCAGTTGACCCGCAGGTTGTTCGCCAGGTCTTCGCGCTTGAGCAAGGCATTGATCACTGCGGTGTGCTTGTCGACCACCGAAGGGTTGCCGTTGTCGTCCAGCGGTGTATGGGCTTCCAGGAACACCTTGCCGCCGCTGACGCCGAACTTGTAGGCATCGTTGATAATCCGCACCGAAGTGCCCACCGGCACCATGTCGGCCATCTCCAGCACGTTGTTGTTGTACATGCGGAAGCAACCGTGGCTGGTACGGGTGCCGATGCCGAATTTCATGTTCGAACCGTGGATCAGATAGCCCGGCGTGCCGAGGGCGAACTTGAACGGGCCCAGCGGGTTGTCGGGACCGGCCGGCACCACGTTGGGCAGGGGATCACCCTCGGCGGCGTGCTCGGCCTTGATCGAGGCCGGCGGGGTCCAGGTCGGATTCGGGATCTTGGCGGTAATGGTGGTGTGGGCGACCGGCGACCCCCAGCCTTCGCGACCAATCCCCAGCGGGAAGGTGTAGACCACATTCCGGCCTTTCGGGAAGTAGTACAGGCGATATTCGGCCAGGTTGATCACGATGCCTTCGCGCGGCCCCGGCGGCAGGATGAAGCGGGTCGGCAGGACGATATCGGTCCCCGCGCCCGGCAACCAGGCATCGACGCCCGGGTTGGCCGCGACCATTTCCGAATAGCCCAGGTCGTAGGTGGTACCGAGGTCGGCGAAGGTGTCTTCGTACTTGGCCTTGATCACCTGGACCTGGCCGACGATGTCCTCGCCAGGTGGCGGCAATGGCAGTTCCAGGGCCGAAACGGGACCTGCCACACAGAGGGCGGCAACAGACAGGCAACGGGTGACGGCGGGAAAGCGCGATAACATCCGGGACATCCTTCGCATGATCGACGTAAGTAAATAGACGGCAATTGTACACCGACACCACACCTGCAAGGGAGATGCCACGCCGGGACAATCGTAACGAGACAGGTACGGGACAGGTTGCCTGCGCCTACAGCTCGAAGCGCAGTTCCGGCCAGATCGGCGGCGTACCGCGCTTCTGCGATTCGAGAATCGCCCGGCACAGGGGACACAGGCGCTGGTCCTGGAAAATCGAGCGATCCACCCCCGACCAGCGCGGCTGGGCCGGCAACAGCGTGCCGCATAGCGTCCTATCCGCCGAGCCGCCGAGTTCCAGCTGCCGGGTGACCAGGTGCACGCGTACTTCCTGACAGGCGAACAGATCGAGCTGCTCGTCGGGTTCGATCAGTTGGTAGGCAAACAAGGACCAGGCGGGACGCTGCATCGGGGGCTCCAAATCGGGGCGCCACGATAGCCGAAAGCCGCCCGCTAGAAAAGCTCAAAGCAGCGGTTTGAGCCTCGGCCAGACGTTATCGAGCAACATGCCCTGACCCGCGGGCGCCGGGTGAATCCCGTCGGCCTGCATCAGCTCGGGATGACCGCCGATGCCCTCGAGGAAAAACGGCACCAGGGCGATGTGTTTTTCCTCGGCCAGCTCACCATAGACCTTGGCAAAGGCCTGGGTGTAGCGCTGACCATAATTGGGTGGAATCTGCATCCCCAGCAGCAGGACTTTTGCCCCCGTGGCCTGGGACGTGTCGATCATCGATGCAAGATTTTGTTTCAATTGCGTCGGCAACTGTCCACGCAGGCCATCGTTGCCGCCCAATTCGAGCACCACCACCTGCGGCTTGTGCTCTGCAAGCAGCGCCGGCAGCCGCGCCTGGCCGCCGGCACTGGTGTCGCCACTGATGGAGGCATTGACCACCTGGTCGGCAAAACCTTCGGCCTTCAGGCGCTTTTCCAGCAGGGCGACCCATCCCACACGGGTATCCAGGCCGAAACCTGCGCTGATACTATCGCCCACGATCAGCACTGTACCCGCCGCCGCGTTCTGGGCCATGCACATCAAGGCCAGGCCGGCACTCAAAAACCACACTCGCATCGGATTCTCCATGGGCGAAAGTATTCTCACCGCGCAGAACCTTAGCAAAGTGGTTCCCAGCACGGAAGGTGAACTGACCATCCTGCACCCTTTGAGCCTGACATTGAACAAGGGCGACAGCCTGGCCATCGTCGGCGCCTCGGGTTCGGGTAAATCGACCCTGCTGGGCCTGCTCGCCGGCCTCGACCTGCCCAGCGCCGGCGAAGTCATCCTGGCCGGGCGGGCCCTGAGCACACTGGACGAAGACCAGCGCGCGCGGATCCGCGCCGAACACGTCGGGTTCGTGTTCCAGAGCTTCCAGTTGCTGGACAGCCTCAACGCCCTGGAAAACGTCATGCTGCCCCTGGAGCTGGATGGCCGCAGCGATGCCCGCGAACGTGCCCGCGGCCTGCTCGAGCGGGTCGGCCTGGGCCAGCGCCTGACCCACTCGCCACGCCAGCTGTCCGGCGGCGAGCAGCAACGGGTGGCCATCGCCCGGGCCTTCGCCGCCGAACCGGACGTACTGTTCGCCGACGAACCCACCGGCAACCTCGACAGCCATACCGGCGAGCGCATCAGTGACCTGCTCTTCGAACTCAATCAGGAGCGCGGCACCACCCTGGTGCTGGTGACCCACGACGAACGCCTGGCCCATCGCTGCCGGCGCCTGATCCGTCTTGATGCCGGCCATCTGGTCGGCCCCCTGGAGCCTTGATGGCACGCCTGCCGCTGTTGCGCCTGTTCAGCCTTGCCACCCGCCAGCTCCTGCGCGACGCCCGCGCCGGTGAACTGCGGGTGCTGTTCTTCGCCTTGCTGGTGGCGGTCGCGGCCAGCACCGCCATCGGCTATTTCGGCGCACGCCTGAACGGCGCGATGCTGCTGCGGGCCACCGAATTCCTCGCCGCCGACCTGGTGCTCGACGGCACCTCCGGCGCGCGCCCGGAGCAGATCCAGGCCGGTCGCGACCTGGGCCTTGAACATGCGCGGGCGGTCGAGTTCTCCAGCGTGATCGCCACCGACACCGGCATCCAGCTGTCGAGCATCAAGGCCGCCGACGAACACTACCCGCTGCGCGGCGCACTCAAGAGCGCCGCCGCCCCGTTCGGCGCCGAAACCGCCGGCGGCGGACCGGCACCCGGTGAAGCCTGGGTCGAAGCGCGGTTGTTGACCGCCCTGGACCTGAAGATCGGCGACAGCATCGATGTCGGGATGAAAACCGTGCGCCTGGCCCGGGTCCTGACCTATGAGCCGGATCGCTCCGTCAACTTCTACAGCCTGACCCCGCGGGTGCTGATCAACCTTGCCGACCTCGACGCCACCGGCGTGGTCCAGCCCGGCAGCCGGGTCGACTACCGCGAACTGTGGCGCGGCCCGGCGAACGCCCTGGCGACCTATCGCGAATCGATCACCCCAGGCCTGGCGGCGAACCAGCGCCTGCTCGATGCCCGCGACGGCAACCGGCAGATCGGCGGCGCCCTGGGCAAGGCCGAGCGTTACCTGAACATGGCCAGCCTGGTGGCGGTGCTGCTCTCCGGCGTCGCCGTGGCCCTCAGCGCCAGCCGTTTCGCCGCCCGGCGCTTCGACGCCAGTGCGCTGCTGCGCTGTCTGGGCCTGTCGCGCCGGGAAACCATGACCCTGTTCAGCCTGCAACTGGCGATGCTCGGCATACTGGCCAGTATCAGCGGCGCCCTGCTCGGCTGGCTTGCCCAACTGGGCCTGTTCGCCCTGCTGCATGACCTGCTGCCCGCCGATGTCCCGGCGGGGGGCCTGAGTCCGGCGCTCGCCGGTATCGGCACCGGGCTGGTGGCACTGGCCGGTTTCGCCCTGCCGCCCCTGGCCGCCCTCGGCCGGGTGCCGCCGCTGCGGGTACTGCGCCGCGACCTGCTGCCGATCCCGGCCAGCACCTGGCTGGTCTACGGCGCGGCCTTGTTCGCACTGGGCCTGATCATGTGGCGCCTGAGCCTGGACCTGCTGCTGACCTTCGCCCTGCTCGGTGGCGGGGTAATCGCCGCGCTGGTGCTCGGTGGCCTGTTGCTGCTCGGCCTGCAAAGCATGCGTCGGCTGCTGGCCGGGGCCTCGTTGCCCTGGCGCCTGGGTCTGGGCCAG
>Ga0209888_1000308_pt1 | contig 27547 bp, 22 predicted proteins | sample OrgsoiDNA_201059_FD_185807 | JGI IMG/M metagenome (GOLD analysis project Ga0209888, IMG submission 185807) | Permafrost soil microbial communities from the Arctic, to analyse light accelerated degradation of dissolved organic matter (DOM) -... | ecosystem: Environmental > Terrestrial > Soil >...
TTCGGCCTGGCTGAAACGCATCTCGTCGATCAGCGCCATGGCCCCCATCTGCTCGGTGAGGGAGACAACGTTGCTCACTTCAGATCCCCTTTTGCAGGAGCGCGCTGAAGCGACGCTTGCTGTCCTCGGTGATCGACTCGATTTCCGCCGCAGCGGCGGAGGACTCCTTGCGCAACTCCTGGATCAGGCTCAGGCTGCTGGCCTGGAAGTCCACCACGGCATCGGCCAGGGCCTTGACCGAACTGGCCTTCAGGGTCGAGCCGTAGCCGGCCTTCAACGCAGCATTCAGCTGCTCGCCACCGACCTTGGCCTGGATCTCCAGGCTGGAGTTGATCCCCTGGTTCATCGCATTCAGGGTGTTGGTCACCTCGGCCAGCCCGCCGGACGAAGTAAAGCCGGCTGCCAGGCCGGTCAGGACGATTTCGTTGGTGGCGAAAAAGCTCACGGCACGCTGGTACAGCCGTTCTTTCACGCTGTGGTACTGGCTCAGGCGCGCGAACACCAGCTCGGCCGCGTTGTAGGCGGTCTTCAGTTGATCGGCGATATCGGTGATGATCTGGTAGCGCTTGTCCTCGTCCTGCAGGTCGCGCAAGGCGACATCCCGTGCCAGCTCGAGCTTGGCCCGTTCGGTCGCTTCCAGCTCGGCACCCTCGAGGGCCGCACCGGCCTCGGTCAGGCCCTGGCGCCCGCTATCCATCTTCGCCTGGGCGATTTTCTGCACTTCGCAGGCATCCACCTCGGCGGACTTCATCGCCAGGCGATAATCCTGATAGGCCTCGAGAATCAGGGTTTCCAGCTGGATCTGCTCATTGGCCGACTTCGCCACATCCAGGTAGTTCTTGCGAATGCTCTCGAAGCGATCCGGGATCGAACCACGACGCATATTCATCCAGCCCAATTGGATGCGCTCGGAGAACTGCAGCTTGCCGTCGGCCATCCACTCCATCATCTGCCGGGCATCGGCCTGGATCGAATCGAAGCTGGCGGCAATATCGGCATAACGGGTGCTGACATCCATGCTCTGCAACTTGTCACGGACCACGGCGTTGAACACCGTGGACTGTTGCAGCGTGGCGGCGATGGCGGTGACACGGGTGGCGTCATACACCGACACCTTGTCCAGCAGCGCCAGCACGGGAGCATTCTGGTCCGGGAAAGTGATGCCGATGGAGCGCAAGGCAGACATGGAGCGTTCGAGGTAGTTCATGAGCATATTCCCTATACGGAGCCTTCCAGGGCTCCATCATCCTGCCGACGTGAGCGCGAAATAATACCAGAGCGCCGTTGTTGAAGTTCCCATCTGACTGCCGTTTTTTAGCAAAGTGCCACTACCACCCTTCACTATTTGAAGGACAGCTGCGCCAGCACCGTCCCACAAAAACGCCAATGCCCCGACAAGTCGGGGCATTGGTGGGAGAGCAACCGCTTCACTGCGTTTTCACGCAGCCGATAGCGGATTATTCGGCTGCCGGGGCTTCCGGCTTGCGGCGCTTGAGCGGCGCCATACCGTCCTTGCTGACCAACGACAGGGCGTCGGTCTTCGGCCGGTTGGCGATCTTGCGTTTGGTCGGTGCCTTGGCGGCCGACTTCTTTTTGTCGCCCTTGGCGTCGGTCTTTTTCTTCTTCACGCCGACAGCCTTGCCCGAGGCCTTGACCTTCTTCGGCCCGCCGTAGGTACCTTTGACTTCCTTGATGGTACGGCGCTCGAAGCTCTGCTTGAGGTAGCGCTCGATGCTCGACATCAGGTTCCAGTCACCGTGGCAGATCAGCGAGATCGCCAGGCCGTCGTTACCGGCACGCCCGGTCCGACCGATACGGTGCACGTATTCGTCGCCGCTGCGCGGCATATCGAAGTTGATCACCATGTCCAGGCCGTCCACGTCCAGGCCGCGAGCGGCGACGTCGGTGGCCACGAGGATCTTCACCCCGCCCTGCTTAAGGCGGTCGATGGCCAGCTTGCGGTCCTTCTGGTCCTTCTCGCCGTGCAGGACGAAAGCCTTGTATTCCTGGGCCACCAGGCGGCCGTAGATACGGTCGGCCATGGCCCGGGTGTTGGTGAAGACAATGGCTTTCTGATAGGTCTCGTTGGCCAGCAACCAGTTGAGGATCTGCTCTTTATGCTGGTTGTGGTCGGCGGTGATGATCTGCTGGCGCGTGGTGTCGTTCAGCTGGCTGACCGCATTGAGCTGCAAGTGCTCAGGGTTGTTCAGGACCTTGGCGATCATGTCGCGCAGGCCGGAACCGCCGGTGGTGGCGGAGAACAGCATGGTCTGCTGGCGGTTGGTGCATTCGTCCACCAGACGCTGCACGTCTTCGGCAAAGCCCATGTCGAGCATGCGGTCGGCTTCGTCGAGTACCAGTACTTCGACTTCTTTCAAGTCCAGGTTGCCGGCGTTCAGTTGCTCGATCATCCGCCCCGGGGTGCCGATCAGGATATCCGGCACCTTGCGCAGCATCGCGGCCTGGACCTTGAAGTCCTCACCGCCGGTGATCAGGCCGGACTTGATGAAAGTGAACTGGGCGAAACGCTCGACTTCCTTGATGGTCTGCTGGGCCAACTCGCGGGTCGGCAGCAGGATCAGGGTCTTGATGCTCACGCGAACCTTGGCCGGGCCGATCAGGCGATTGAGGATCGGCAGGACGAACGCCGCGGTCTTGCCGCTACCGGTTTGCGCCGTCACCCGCAGGTCACGCCCCTGCAACGCCAACGGAATGGCCGCGGCCTGCACGGGCGTAGGCTCGACAAATTTAAGCTCGGCCACGGCTTTGAGCAGGCGTTCGTGCAGGGCGAATTCGGAAAACACGGGTGCTACCTCGAAGAAATACAAAATATCAGCGGCATAGGGTAACGGTTTCGAGCGCCGAGGCCGAGTTTCTTTGTGAAAAGCGCGACAAACAGCGCTGTTTTTGTGCGCTGAACGGGTTGGCGCGACGATAGTCCGTCGGGGTCTGGTTCATCTCCACACGAAAGTGCCGATTGAAATTGGATAGGTTGCAGTAGCCCACCTCGAAACAGATGTCCGCCACCGACATCTCTGTTTGCAGCAACAAACGGCAGGCACGCTGGACCCGCAACTTGCGCATCAGATCGATAAAGCCGTGCCCGGTAATACGTTTGAAAAATCGCGAGAACCCCGGTTCGCTCATCCCCAACTGCCCGGCGATCACTGACAGCCGGACATCCCCCGTCAGTTCCCTGAGCAGATAATCGAAGGCTTTATGGACCCGTTCGGAGCTTTTCGCATCCAGCGCGGGCATATAGCAGGTACTGGCCAGACAGCACGCCTCTGTCAGCGGCGCACTCGCCAGGGTATTCAACAACTGCAGGAACATCAGCAAACGCGGCAAACCCTGGGCAGGACCGATGGCCTCCAGTAGTCGTGCCGCTTCAAGCGCCGTTTCGCCGGAGAACTCCAGGCCCCGCCGGGCGCGCTCGAACAACACCTGCAAATCGCCAAGCTCGGGCATCACTTCGCGCAGGGCCAGCAGCGCCGCACCGTCGAACTGCAACACCACATCGCGACCCCGCAGGTGCTCCCCCGGCGCCAGATCGCCCATCCAGTCATGGGGCAGGTCCGGCCCCATCATCGCCACATGGCCGGCGGCAAACGCGCCGATGTAGTCGCCCGCCACCAGCTTGCCGCTCCCCTGGCGGATCAGATGAATTTCGTATTCGGGATGATGATTCCAGCGTGCAAGCGCGTAGGGATAGTCGTGCTCATACCAGCGAAAGCTGTGTTCCGGCTGGGGCAGGATGACTTCCAGCTCGGCTGGGGGCTGCTCGAATAGCACGGCGCGGCGATCAGGCATGGTTTGCCCCTTTTTTTATAGTTCTGAACAGCAACATAGCCGGATCAAAGCGTGTCCGCTACCCGAGGCCTTGCCCAAGACTGGTACTTTTTTGATCTTTGCAGCAGCCAGGCCGCGGGATTAAAAAAGTATCGGTTTCTCGTCCTCAACGCGTTTGTTGCGCCTTTCGCGAGCTGGTGTAATCCAGCCGTCACCCGCTGCGGTCCGAGACGTTTTTGACCAGCAACGGCTTACAACAATAATAATTCCGCGCCACCGGCGCGAAGTGGAGAGCCTCATGAAGACCCGGCATCACGCGCTCATTCTGTCCGCTGGTTTATCTTTGGCCTGTGCCGCCCAAGCCGCCGAAACACTCACCATCGCGACGGTGAATAATAGCGATATGATCCGCATGCAGCGGCTCTCCAAGGTTTTCGAAGAGCAGCACCCCGACGTCAAGCTGAATTGGGTCGTGCTGGAAGAGAACGTCCTGCGCCAACGGCTGACCACTGACATTGCAACACAAGGTGGACAGTTTGACGTCTTGACCATCGGCACTTACGAAACACCGCTGTGGGCCGCCAAGCATTGGCTGGAACCGATGAAGGATCTGCCGGCGGCCTACGATGTCGCCGATATCTTCCCTTCGGTGCGCCAGGGACTGTCGCTCGACGACACCCTCTATGCCCTGCCCTTCTACGGTGAAAGCACCGTCACCTATTACCGCACGGATCTGTTCAAGCAGGCCGGGCTGACGATGCCCGAACATCCGACCTGGACCCAGCTCGGCGAGTTTGCCGCCAAGCTGCACCACCCCGATAAAGAGCAATACGGCATGTGCCTGCGTGGCAAGGCCGGTTGGGGCGAGAACATGGCGCTGCTGAGCACCATGGCCAACACCTTCGGGGCGCGCTGGTTCGATGAACAATGGCAACCCGAACTGACCGGGCACGAGTGGACCGCCGCGGCCAACTTCTACGTCAACACCCTCAAGAACTACGGTCCACCCGGTGTTTCAAGCAATGGTTTCAACGAAACCCTGGCGCTGTTCAACAGTGGCAAATGCGCCATCTGGGTCGACGCGAGCGTCGCCGGCTCCTTTACCACGGACAAGACGCAAAGCCGAGTCGCCGACACGGTGGGTTTCGCTCCGGCGCCGGTGGAAGTCACGGATAAAGGCGCGTCCTGGCTGTATGCCTGGTCATTGGCGATACCCACGACATCCCAGCACAAAGAGGCCGCCAAGGCGTTCATCACCTGGGCCACGTCGAAAGACTACATACAGCTGGTCGCCGACAAGGATGGCATCACCAATGTGCCGCCGGGCACCCGCCTGTCCACCTACAACGATGCCTACCTGAAGGCCGCGCCCTTCGCCAAAGTCACCCTGCAAATGATGCGGAACGCCGACCCCGCCCACCCGTCGGCCAAGCCCGTGCCCTATACCGGTATCCAATACGTGACGATTCCCGAATTCCAGGCCATTGGCACCTCGGTGGGCAAGCTGTTTTCCGCCGCGCTCACCGGCCAGATGTCGGTAGAGCAAGCCCTGAGTGCCGCGCAAATCGCCACGACCAAGGACATGAAGCGCGCGGGCTACCCGACAAAATAGTCCGTATCACCGGCTGTCGCAGCCCTTCGGCCGACAGCCGCTCATTTTCGCGAACGGGAAACACATCTGATGAAACGACTTGAAGGAAAAAGCGCGCTGGTGACGGGTTCGGCCCGAGGCATAGGCCGTTCATTCGCCGAAGCCTATATCCGCGAAGGCGCCAGCGTGGCGATCGCCGATATCAATCTTGAACGCGCACGGGCGACCGCCGTGGAACTGGGCCCAAAGGCTTATGCGGTGAAGATGGACGTCACCGATCAAACCTCTATCGACGAAGCCATTGCCACGGTGGTCGCCCAGACCGGCAAGCTCGACATCCTCGTCAATAACGCCGCGTTGTTTGATTTGGCACCGATCAGCGAGATCACCCGTGAGAGCTACGAACGCCTGTTCTCAATCAACGTGGCCGGTACGCTGTTTACCCTTCAAGCCGCCGCGAAACAGATGATCGGCCAAGGTCATGGCGGCAAGATCATCAACATGGCCAGCCAGGCCGGGCGTCGCGGCGAAGCCCTGGTCGCGGTGTACTGCGCGACCAAGGCGGCCGTGATCAGCCTGACCCAATCCGCCGGCCTGAACCTCATCAAGCACAAGATCAACGTCAATGCGATCGCGCCCGGCGTCGTGGACGGCGAGCATTGGGACGGCGTTGATGCCCTGTTCGCCCAACATGAAAACCTCCCCCGGGGAGAAAAGAAAAAACAGGTGGGAGCGCAAGTCCCTTATGGCCGGATGGGCACCGCCGAAGATCTGGCGGGAATGGCGATCTTCCTGGCATCGACGGAGAGCGACTATGTCGTTGCGCAAACCTACAACGTCGACGGGGGGAACTGGATGAGCTGATGTCGAGGGCCGCTCGCCAGCGAGATTTTTGTGAGCTGATTTGTCTTCAATGGTCATCTTCCCAGTGTTAAATGATCTAATCCTCCCGATCATTTCCTTCAGAAGATTCGTCGTCCCCCATGGATATCAAACAGCTCTGGCTGCGCGCCCAGGACTTTTTCAGCGCCCTCGATCAACATCCCCTGCTGCAAACCGGACTGGGCCTGGCACTGTTGCTGATCGTGGCATTGGTGCTCGGCCGGGTGGCACGTTATGTGATCCTGCATACCGCCCGGCTGCTCGGGCGCCAACCGGCGCTGCACTGGGTCAACGATCTGTTGCAGAACAAGGTCTTCCATCGCCTGGCGCAGACCACGCCTTCGCTGGTGATCCAGTTCGGCCTGCACCTGGTACCGGAGTTGAGCAAGAACGGCCTGATCTTCTTCGGCAATGTCGCGCTGGCCTTTACCTTCCTGTTCCAGGTGCTGGCCATGAGCGCCCTGCTCAATGCCCTGCTGGATATCTACGCACGCACCGAACACGCCCGCACGCGCTCGATCAAGGGTTATGTGCAGTTGGCGAAGATGGTGCTGTTCGTGTTCGGCGCCATCGTTATCGTCGCCACGCTGATCGATCGTTCGCCGCTGTTGCTGCTCTCGGGCCTGGGCGCCATGTCGGCGGTGATCCTGTTGGTCTACAAGGACACCCTGCTGTCCTTCGTCGCCAGCGTGCAGTTGACCAGCAACGACATGCTGCGGGTCGGCGACTGGATCGAGATGCCCCAGGTCGGCGCCGACGGCGATGTGGTGGACATCACCCTGCACACGGTCAAGGTGCAGAACTTCGACAAGACCATCGTCTCGATCCCGACCTGGCGGCTGATGTCCGAGTCGTTCCGCAACTGGCGCGGCATGCAGCAGTCCGGTGGTCGGCGGATCAAGCGCAGCCTGTTTATCGACGCTGGCGCTGTGCGTTTCCTCCACGATGACGAAGAACAGCGGCTGAGCCGGGTGCACCTGCTCACCGACTATATCGGCCGCAAGCAGGCCGAGCTCAAGGCCTGGAACGAGGCCCAGGGCAATGTCGCGGCGATGTCGGCGAACCGCCGACGGATGACCAACCTGGGAACCTTCCGCGCCTATGCCCTGGCGTACCTGAAGAGTCATCCAGAAGTGCAGTTGGACATGACCTGCATGGTCCGCCAGATGCAGACCACCGCCCAGGGCGTGCCGTTGGAGATCTACTGCTTTACCCGCACCACCGTCTGGGCCGATTACGAGCGGATCCAGGGGGATATTTTCGATTACCTGCTGGCGGTGCTGCCGGAGTTCGGCCTGAGCCTGTACCAGCAGCCGAGCGGCAACGACCTGCGGGCCGGGATGTTGCCGGCGCTATTGGGCGCCAGCCATATTCCCGAGGTGCAGGAGCATGCGCTCTAAACCTTGAGCGGACGTGCGCCCAGGCGGCTGACCCAGACTGCCGCGAGAATCACCAGGCCGCCGAAGAACAACCGCCCCAAGGGTTCATGCTGGTTCCAGATCAACAGGTTGATCAGCAGGCCCACCGGCACATGCAGGTTGTTCATCACCGCCAGCGTGGCGCCATTGACCAGGCACGCGCCCTTGTTCCACCAGTACATCCCCAGCGCCGTGCTGACCAGCCCGAGGAACACCAGCACAGCCCATTGCAAGGGCCCGTCGGGCAGGTAGTGGGCCTTGCCGAACAACAGGAACGCCGGCAACGCCACCGCCAGCGCGCCCAGGTAGAAATAGCCGAAACGCCGGTAATGCGGCAGGTCGCTGGGGTGACGCGCCACCAGGTGCTTGTAGAGCACCTGCCCGGCGGCATAGGTGAAGTTGGCCAATTGCAGCAGCAGGAAGCCCATGAAGAAATCCGGATTGATCCGGTCATAGCGGATCACCGCCGCACCGGCCACCGCCACCAGTGCCGCGAGCAAGGCCCAGGGGTTGAAGCGCCGGTTCAAGGCATCTTCGATCAGGGTCACGTGTAACGGCGTGAGGATGGTGAACAGCAGCACCTCCGGCACCGTCAGCACCCGGAAGCTCAGGTACAGGCAGACGTAGGTGACGCCAAACTGCAAGGCACCGATCAGCAGCATTCCGCGCATGAACGCCGGCTCCACCTGGCGCCAGCGGGTCAAGGGAATGAACACCAGCCCGGCCAGCAGCACCCGCACCAGCACGGCAAAGTAGCTGTCGACATGACCGGCCAGGTATTCACCGATCAGGCTGAAGGAAAACGCCTGGAGCAGCGTGACGAAAAGTAGATAACCCATAAGCCCCTCACATGTTGCCGCCCGCCCCACAAAGGGAACCGGCCTGCCATCGAATGGCCGCGACCTTAGCGACTTTCTGTCGCACAAGGAATCCAGGACGAAAAAAAACCCGATCGGCTGGGCGGCCGGATCGGGTTGCATGCACTCAGGGAGCAACCAGTGCAAAGGGAGGTTCTGCGCGTACAACTTGAAGGGGTTACTTGAAGAACTGTGGCTACTAAAACAATCGGCGATTAGCTGAACATTAAGCCCTCAAGCAACCTGGGCGATTCGCGCCTTGGCCTGGTTCAGGCCTTTTTCCTGGAAGTCGCCGCCCATGTTCAGGCCTTCGGCGTGAATGAAGGTGACGTCGTGGATACCGATAAACGCCAGCACCTGGCGCAGGTAGGGTTCCTGGTGATCGTTGGTGCCACCGGCATACAACCCGCCGCGCGCGGTCAGGACATAGGCTCGCTTGCCAACCAGCAGACCTTGCGGGCCGGTGTCGGTGTACTTGAAGGTCAGGCCGGCCCGCAGCACATGGTCGAGCCAGGCCTTGAGGGTGCTCGGGATCGCGAAGTTGTACATCGGCGCGGCCAGTACCAGCACGTCCGCCGCCAGCAACTCGTCGGTCAGATGGTTGGAGCGCTCCAGCGCCGCCTTCTCGATGGCCGTGCGTTGCTCGACGGGTTTCATCCAGCCGCCCAGCAGGTGGCTGTCCAGATGCGGCACCGGATCAGTTGCCAGATCACGGACAGTGATCGGGTCAGCCGGGTGAGCGGCTTGCCATTGACCGATGAATTGCTGGGTCAACTGGCGGGAAACCGAGTCTTGCTGGCGGGCGCTGCTTTCGATGATCAGTACGCGGGACATGGGATATAGGCTCCATCGCTGAGGGCTGTAAGTCGATGGAGTGAAGATTAAACAGCGTTCAGCCGATAAAAAAGCCGAAAAAATGACTACAACCTATCTATAAATTTGTTGATAGGCGGAGCATGCTTGGCAGAATGCTCCTCCGGTGTCATTTCGCTGTGCAGGTCAGCCCCAGGCTCAGCCGGATAATGCTGCGGGTGAATTTGACGCTGGCATTCCTGCTTTGCCCCGCCGCCAGATCGAGCTTGCGGGTCCGTGGGGCTTCGGGCCCATTACGGAACACCACCGTGCACAGCGCGTCGGTTTTCCCGTAGTTGTTCACCTGGATGGAACCGATATCCGTATCGGTATCGAAGGTCGTGTAGTCGATGCTCAAGCCGTTGAGTTGTTTTTCGACATCGATGGGATAGGCGAATGCCGTCAAGGGCAGCATGGCCAGCAACACACAACAGATTTTTCTCATTCGGCAGTCTCCAAGAAGGACCGCCAGCTTAGGACAAGAGGAACCCAACTTGAAAGCGCCCCGCGTGACCCTTGATCAATGGCGAACGCTGCAGGCCGTGGTCGATCACGGTGGCTTCGCCCAGGCCGCCGAAGCCCTGCACCGTTCGCAGTCATCCGTCAGTTATACCGTGGCCCGCATGCAGGATCAGCTCGGGGTGCCGTTGTTGCGCATCGACGGACGCAAGGCCGTGCTCACCGAAGCCGGCGGCGTACTGCTGCGACGCTCCCGGCAACTGGTGAAACAGGCCAGCCAGCTGGAAGACCTGGCCCACCATATGGAGCAGGGCTGGGAAGCCGAAGTGCGCCTGGTGGTGGACGCCGCCTACCCCAATGCCCGCCTGGTCCGGGCACTGACCGCGTTCATGCCGCAGAGCCGCGGTTGCCGCGTGCGCCTGCGCGAAGAAGTGCTGTCGGGGGTGGAGGAAGTCCTGCTCGAGGGCGTCGCCGACCTGGCCATCAGCGGCTTCAATATCCCCGGCTACCTGGGCACCGAGATGAGTGCGGTGGAATTCGTCGCCGTCGCGCACCCGGAACACGCCCTGCACCGTCTGCAACGCACCTTGACCTTCCAGGACCTGGAAAGCCAGCTGCAGGTGGTGATCCGCGACTCCGGCCGCCAGCAACCGCGCGATGTCGGCTGGCTCGGTGCCGAGCAGCGCTGGACCGTCGGCAGCCTGGCCACCGCCGCGACCTTTATCGGCAACGGCCTGGGCTTCGCCTGGCTGCCGCGGCACATGATCGAACGGGAAATCCGGGAGGGCCTGCTCAAGGTGCTACCGTTGGACCAGGGCGGCAGCCGCCACCCGACGTTCTACCTGTATTCGAACAAGGACAAACCCCTGGGGCCGGCCACGCAGATTCTCATCGAACTGCTGCGCACCTTCGACACCGCGCCGCTGGACGCCCCCTTCGCCGCTCCCCAGCAAGCCTGACAGGACGTTGACCGATGGCCTATTTCGAACACGAAGGTTGTACGCTGCACTATGAGGAATACGGCCAGGGCACACCGGTGCTGCTGATACACGGCCTGGGTTCCAGCACCCTGGACTGGGAAATGCAGATACCGGCATTGTCAGCCCAGCACCGGGTAATCATCATGGACATGCGCGGCCACGGCCGCTCCGACAAGCCCCGCCAGCGCTACAGCATCGCCGGCTTCAGCGCCGATATCCTGGCCCTGATCGAACACCTGAACCTGGGCCGCCCGCACCTGGTGGGCATCTCCATGGGCGGGATGATCGGCTTCCAACTGGCGGTGGACCAACCGCACGCGCTCAGGAGCCTGTGCGTGGTCAACAGCATGCCCGAGGTCAAGGTGCGCAAACCCAGCGACTACCTGCAATGGGCTTCGCGCTGGATCCTCGGCCGGGTAGTGGGCCTGAGGCGCATCGGCAAGATCCTTGGCAGGGTGCTGTTTCCCAAACCCGAACAGGCATCATTGCGGCACAAGATGGCCGAGCGCTGGGCAAAAAACGACAAACGTGCTTATCTCGCCAGCTTCGACGCCATCGTCGGCTGGAGTGTCCAGGAACAACTTTCACGGATTGCCTGTCCAACCCTGATCGTCAGCGCCGACCATGACTACACACCGGTCGCGTTGAAGGAAAGCTATGTCAAACTGATCGCCGATGCGCGCCTGGTGGTGATCGCTGATTCGCGTCACGGCACGCCGCTGGATCAACCCCAGGTCTTCAACCAAACCCTGCTTGAGTTTCTAACCGCAGTCGAAACCACCACCCAGGATCACTGAACCATGCTGAAAAAAATCGCCCTGTTCACCGGCTCCGTCCTGTTCGCCGCCAACCTGATGGCCGCCACCGATACCGCCAAGGCGCCCCATGTAGAACTGGTGACCACCAACGGCACCATTGAAATCGAGCTGGACCCGGTGCATGCGCCGATCAGCACCAAGAACTTCCTCGCCTACGTGGACAGTGGTTTCTATAACAACACCATCTTCCACCGGGTGATTCCGGGTTTCATGGTCCAGGGCGGCGGTTTCACCGCGCAGATGGCGCAGAAGCCGACCCAGGCGCCGATCAAGAACGAAGCCAGCAACGGCCTGCACAACGTGCGCGGCAGCTTGTCGATGGCGCGGACCTCGGATCCGAACTCGGCCACCAGCCAATTCTTCATCAACGTGAAGGACAATGACTTCCTCGACCCGGGCCGCGATGCCGGTTATGCGGTGTTCGCCAAGGTGGTCAAGGGCATGGAGGTGGTCGATATCATCGTCAACTCGCCGACCACCACCAAGCAGGGCATGTCGGACGTGCCGTCGGACCCGGTGTATATCAAGTCGGCCAAACGGATCGACTAATGGCAGGCGCAAGCTGCAGGCCGGATGCCCGTGGCTTGCGCCGCTTCATTTTCAAGGAGAGCCCGCCTGACGGGCGTCAGAACCCATGCTCTATCGTCGTTTTGAACAACTGATCGATATTTTCCGCGACGCCCCCACTGCCGCTCCGCCAAACACTGTCCTGCCCTTCTACCTGTATTACCTGCGCCAGGTCTGGCCAAGCTTCGCCGCACTGCTGATCGTCGGCTTGTTCGCCGCGCTGATCGAAGTGGCGCTGTTCAGCTACCTGAGCCGGATCATCGACCTGGCCCAGGGCACCCCCAATACCGAATTCTTCCAGGTCCATGGCCGCGAGCTGCTGTGGATGGCCGTGGTAGCCCTGATCCTGCGGCCGATCTTCTTCGGCCTGCACGACCTGCTGGTGCACCAGACCATCAGCCCGGGCATGACCAGCATGATTCGCTGGCAAAACCACAGCTATGTGCTCAGGCAGAGCCTCAACTTCTTCCAGAACGATTTCGCCGGACGTATCGCCCAGCGCATCATGCAGACCGGCAACTCGCTGCGTGACTCCGCCGTCCAGGCCGTCGATGCCATCTGGCACGTGCTGATCTACGTCATCAGCTCCCTGGTGCTGTTCGTCGAGGCGGACTGGCGCCTGATGATCCCGCTGCTGATCTGGATCGCCTGCTACATCGGCGCCCTGTACTACTTCGTGCCGCGGGTGAAGGCGCGCTCGGTGATTTCCTCCGAGGCCCGTTCGAAACTCATGGGCCGGATCGTCGACGGCTACACCAATATCACCACCCTGAAGCTGTTCGCCCACACCCATTTCGAGCAGCAATACGCCCGTGATGCGCTGGTGGAGCAGACCGAAAAGACCCAACTGGCGGCCCGCGTGGTGACCAGCATGGACGTCGTCATCACCAGCCTCAATGGCCTGCTGATCGTCACCACCACGGGCCTCGCGCTATGGCTGTGGACCCAGTCGCTGATCTCGGTTGGCGCCATTGCCCTGGCCACCGGCCTGGTAATCCGCATCGTCAACATGTCCGGCTGGATCATGTGGGTGGTCAACGGCATTTTCGAAAACATCGGCATGGTCCAGGACGGCCTGCAGACCATCGCCCAACCGGTCAGCGTCACCGATCGCGAGCAGGCGCCACGCCTGCGGGTCACCCAGGGCGAGGTGCGCTTCGAGCATGTGGACTTCCACTACGGCAAGCGCAGTGGGGTGATCGGCGACCTCAACCTGACGATTCGTCCGGGGGAGAAAATCGGCCTGATCGGTCCGTCGGGGGCCGGCAAGTCGACCCTGGTCAACCTGCTGCTGCGCCTCTACGACCTGCAAGGCGGGCGGATCCTGGTGGATGGCCAGGACATTGCCGAAGTCGCCCAGGAAAGCCTGCGTGAACGTATCGGCATGATCACCCAGGACACCTCGCTGCTGCACCGCTCGATTCGCGACAACCTGCTCTACGGCAAACCCGATGCCAGCGACGCCGAACTCTGGGAAGCGGTGCGCAAGGCCCGGGCCGATGAGTTCATCCCGCTGCTGTCGGATGCCGAGGGTCGCACCGGCTTCGACGCCCATGTCGGCGAGCGCGGTGTGAAACTTTCCGGTGGCCAGCGCCAACGCGTCGCCATTGCCCGGGTCCTGCTCAAGGACGCGCCGATCCTGATCATGGACGAAGCGACCTCGGCCCTGGATTCGGAAGTGGAAGCGGCGATCCAGGAAAGCCTGGAAACCCTGATGGAAGGCAAGACCGTGATCGCCATTGCCCACCGCCTGTCGACCATTGCCCGCATGGACCGCCTGGTGGTCCTGGAAAATGGCCGGATCGCCGAAACCGGCAGTCATGCCGAACTGTTGGCCCGTGGCGGCCTGTATGCACGCCTGTGGCAGCACCAGACCGGCGGGTTTGTCGGCATCGATTGAACGCCACTACCGCTCCCGGAAGGGGGCGGTTGACCGATCAGGCCTGCCGGTAAGGCAACGCCGCCTTCGCCTCTTCGGCATAGGCCAGAATGCCCACCCGCTCCTGGGCGAGGAAATCCTTCACGGCCGTGCGCAACCCCGGATGACGCAGGTAGTGCCAGGAGTGGGTGATCACCGGTTCAAAACCGCGAATCAACTTGTGCTCGCCCTGGGCACCGGCATCGAAGCGTTGCAGACCCTGGGCGATGGCGTAGTCCATGCCCTGGTAGAAGCAGGTTTCGAAATGCAGCCGGTCGAACTCCGCCAGGCAGCCCCAGTAACGCCCATAGAAACTGTCGCCGCCGATCAGGCTGAAAGCCATGGCCACGGGCCGCCCACCCTGCTTGGCCAGGACCACGCGGATCGACTCGGGCATGCGCTCGGCCAACAGGCTGAAGAACGCCCGGGTCAGGTAGGGCGTCTGCCGTCGCACCGCATAGGTATTGGCATAACAGGCATAGACGAAGTCCCACTGGGCCTCGCTCAACTCACGGCCTTCCAGCCATTGGAAATCGAAGCCCTGCCCGGCGACCTGCTCGCGCTCCTTGCGCATCTGCTTGCGCTTGCGCGAACTCAGGGTATCGAGGAAATCCTGGAAATCCCGGTAGCCACGGTTCTGCCAATGAAACTGGCAACCGTAACGCAGCAACCAGCCAGGTTGTTCGCCCAGTGCGGCATCGGCCAGGTCATCGGTGAAGTTGATGTGGGCGCTGGAAAGCTCTTCGATCTCCAGATAACCCGGCAAGGCGGCCAGCAGCTCGAAGCCGTCCTCGGCCTTGGCCGCCAGCAGCCGCGCGCCACCGACCGGACTGAACGGCACGGCGGTCAGGAGCTTGGGGTAATAGGCGATGCCTGCCCGCTCACAGGCCTCGGCCCAACCGTGGTCGAACACGTACTCGCCATACGAATGCCATTTGCGATAACTCGGCAGGGCCGCCAGCAGCCGACCGTCTTCCACATGCAGCAAATGCTCCGGCTGCCAGCCCGAGTGCGGACCGAGGCTGCCGCTGTCTTCCAAGGCACTCAGGAACCCATGACTGAGGAATGGCTGGCCGTCGGGCACCAGCGCATCCCATTGCTCGGCAGCGACCTCAGAAAGGCTTTGCAGACGTTGTAACGGCATCGATATCCCCAGGCAGGTGCAACACGCAGGGCGAGTATCGCGCATGTGTGGCAGGAAGGGCGACAGGTAGAACGGAAAACCGATAGCGGTCTGAATGCCCGCCGGAAAGGGAATCTTAAAAACTATTTCATTGGACTTGAAAGTCGCCTGGGAACACCATTCCAGAAGGTTACAGAACAGCGGCCGGGCTGTTCGACCGAGAGCTTTGAAGGCAGGTATCGCACAAGGACAGACCCCCTGGGCGGGTCCAAAAGCCAGACAAAAAAACGCCCCGCGCGACAGAGCGTCGAGCGGGGCGCGAAAAGAGCGGAGCTTACAACAGTGGAATCGAGTAGCTGACGATCAGACGGTTTTCGTCTTGGTCGCGAGTGGCGACGTTGGTGCGCCACATAGCGTTTTTCCAGGCAAAGCCCAGGTTTTTGAAGGTGCCTTGCGGAATCACGTAGGCCAGGCTGATATCACGTTCCCACTCGCTCTTGTCGCCAGTGGTGGTCTTGATGTCGTCGCCGTGCAGATAGATCACGCCAGCGGTCAGGCCAGGCACGCCGACCTGAGCAAAGTCATAAGCGTAGCGAGCTTGCCAGGTTTTCTCCCCGGCACGGGCGAATTTCTGGATCTGCATGTCGGTGATGGTGCTGTTCGACGAGCCGTCACCCTGGTTCAACCATGGAAAGTCGCTGTCGCCGTTGCTGTACTGGTAGCCAGCACCGAAGGTGTGACCGGAAACCGAGTACAAGGCCAGGTAGCTGTACAGGTCGTTGTCAACTTTGCCGCTGGTTACAGGCTTGGCAGCATCTGTGTAATAGCCAGTGGTGAAGTAGCCAGCAGTGTTACCGTTGGCACCGTTATCACGGCTACGGTAGTAGCGCAGGTCGCTTTTCAGCACGCCTGGACCGATAGCCCAGTTGTGCACCAGCCCCAGGAAGTTCTGCGAGTAGAAGTCTTTCAGCTCGCCAAAGTAGTACGAAGCGACCAGATCCTTGGTGATCTTGTAGTCGGCTCCCGCATACAGGAACTTGTTGCTGAACTTGCCGGTGTCGTAGTTGGAGCCTTTGGCGGCGCCATTGATCGACAGGTCCGCGTCGTTGCTGGAGTTACGGCCCTTGGCCTTTTCGATCTGACCGAGAGTCAGAGTCAGATCCTTGATCTCGTTCGACTTGAGCTCGCCACCGGTGAAGGTTTGTGGCAGCAGGCGACCGTCGTTGTACTTGACCACCGGGTTGTTCGGCATCAGGGTACCGACTTTCAGCTCGGTTTGCGAAACGCGAACCTTGCCGGTCAGGCCCAGGCTGCCAAAGTCAGGAACCGCACTGTTGCCTTGGCTTGGGAAAACTGTACCGCCCGAAAGTGTACCGTTCGGGTTGCCATGGTTACCGGTGCTGGAGTCCAAGCGCACGCCATACAGGCCAATGACATCCAGACCGACACCGACGGTACCCTGGGTATAGCCAGAGTTGAAGCGGAAATCGAAGCCTTGGCCCCATTCTGCGTTCTTGCTGTTGCTGGTAGCGGTGTTAGGGCCGCTACGGTTATCGGTGTTGATGTAGAAGTTACGCAGACCCAGGGTCGACGTAGCGCCATCGATAAAACCTTTCGCATCAGCTTGCCCATCGGCATACGCCTGCTGGGACAAAACCCCTACGGCCACTGCCAGGGCCAAGGTGCACTTGTTCATTGTTTCGCTCCTCTGGATTCAAACTTTTTCGGGTCTATTTGTGGCGTCCGTTGCCATCACGCGGGTGCGCAGCCATTGCCGGGGCCTGACCTGCTTTGTTGGGAGGGAATCTTGGCGTGGGGTTATTTCAGAGCGGTTGCTGGTAGATTAAGGTTTTGTGACAGCGGAACTTTTCCCAACAAACACACATCATCGCAAAGCCCCGGTCTACGGGGCTTTGGCAGAAAAATAGTGGCTTTTTGGAACTAGGGTTTTCCGCTGTTCTGGCGCTGAGCGGCCAACTGGGCGGACAAGGCCTCGAGATTTTCGACCGGCGGTTCGGGCATGTGCTTCAGGGTCGCCTGCATCAAGCGCATCTGACGGATAAAACGTCGGCAGTTGGGGCAGAACATCAAGTGATGGCGCACCATCAGGCGCTCCCGAAAGCTCAACTGGCCATCGAGATAATCGCTGGAACGTGCCACTTGTTCCTTGCAGGTCAGCATTCGCCGGTCTCCTCAAAATGCTCCACGGTCGCGAAAACTTTCAAGCGTGCCCTGTGCAGCAGCACCCTGACATTGGAGAGCGAGATCCCCAGAAGATTACAGATATCCTCCAACTCCAGCCCCTGGCGTTCGCGCAACAACAAGACACTGCTCTGCAACTCGGACAAGCTCAACAGCGTATGTTCCAGGCACTGGCGCAGCTCATCCTCGCTGAGCAGGGCCTCGGGAGTGTCTTCATGCCAGGCGTGGGGGGCCAGTGCCCAGTGGCCGTCAGCGGCAAAGCGTTCGTCGCCGATGGTGCCGTGGGGCGACGGCAGGTCATCGAGCAGCACTTCGCGGCGGTTCTGCTTGTAGCGATTCTTCGCCGCATTGGCGGTGATGGTCAACAGCCAGGTCTTGAGACTGGAACGTCCCTGGAAGCCCGCCAGGTTGCGCACCACGGCCAGCCAGGCATCCTGGACTGCTTCATCGGCCTGACGGCTGCCGACAATGGCATAGGCCACCGCGCGCATCGCGCTCTGGTAGGTGCTGACCAACTCCTTGTAAGCCCGTTGTTCGCCTGCCAGCAAGCGCTCGAGCAGTTGACTATCGTCCATTGCCGCCATTCACAACCTCGCGTTCAGATTTCCGGGACGTCATAGAGCATCAGTTTTTTTGCCGCTGCTCCATCCCCAGGTTCAACACGAGAATAGCGATCGCTCCCTGAAACGCATCGGAACAAGGACGCAGCCCTTCCCGCCTGGCGCGCACACGATGCCAGACGGGAGGGCGCCGATCAACGCTTGCGCAGGATCACGCTACCGATCGAATAACCGGCGCCGAACGAACTGAGCACAGCCAGCGACCCTGTCGCCAGATCGTCCTGGTTCTTGTGGAACGAAATCACCGAACCTGCCGAGCTGGTGTTGGCGTAGGTGTCGAGAATCACCGGCGCTTCTGCTTCCGTGGCCTCACGGCCCAGCAGCTTCTTGACGATCAGATGGTTCATGCTGAGGTTGGCCTGGTGCAGCCAGAAGCGCTTCACATCGCCAATGTTCAGCTGGTTCTCCTGCAGGTGCGCGGCGATGAGTTCGGCAACCATCGGGCAGACGTCACGGAACACCTTGCGACCTTCCTGGACAAACAGCTTGTCCGCAGCACCGATGCCCTCTTCCGCCGCGCGATTGAGGAAACCGAAGTTGTTGCGGATGTTATTGGAGAACTTGGTCAGCAGCTTGGTGCTGACAATCTCGAACTGATAAGGCGAAGTCGCCAGGTCAGCCCGCTCCACCACCACCGCCGTTGCCGCATCACCGAAAATGAAATGACTGTCACGGTCGCGGAAATTCAGGTGACCGGTGCAGATTTCCGGGTTGACCATCAGGATCGCCCGAGCCTGGCCCAGTTGAATGCTGTTGCTGGCGGTCTGGATACCGAAGGTCGCCGAGGAACAGGCGACGTTCATATCGAAGCCGAAACCCTGGATACCCAAGGCTTCCTGGACCTCGATGGCCACCGCCGGGTAAGCCCGTTGCAGGTTAGAGCACGCCACGATGACGCCGTCGATGTCCGCCGCAGTCTTGCCCGCGCGTTGCAGGGCCTGCTCGGCGGCACCGATGGCCATCTGGCAGAGGATCGACCATTCGTCGTTGGAGCGCTCGGGCAGACGCGGGCGCATGCGCTGAGGATCGAGAATGCCATCCTTGTCCATGACAAAACGGCTCTTGATACCGGACGCTTTCTCGATGAACGCGGCGCTCGACTCGATCAGGGCCTGAACTTCGCCGCGCTCGATGGCGGTGGCGTTTTCGAGGTTGAACTGCTGCACATAGCTGTTGAAAGACTGCACCAGCTCCTCGTTGGAAATGCTGTTGGCCGGGGTGTACAGGCCGGTGCCGCTGATGACGACGTTATGCACGCTCGTTCCTCTATTCTGTTCAGGCAGAAGGCATTGGCACATTCGTACCAATACGTAAAAGGGCCAATCCCGTCAAAACGGCAAAGGGCCTGGAGTCGTTTTCTTCCGTCCCGGTCGGGCAAGCAGCGCTCAAACCATGGAATCGGCATTTATAGCCGCCAAGTGTGCCATAAACATTGGGATTTGGCCCTAGGGCCGAGATCAACGGAGCACAACCGGGCCCCTGGGAACCCGGTCAAAAAAACCTGCATCAGGCTTCCACCTGGCTCCATTGCTTGCTCAGGCGCTTGTCCGAAATCGGTGCCTTGGTCCCCAACTGCTGGGCAAACAGCGACACCCGATACTCTTCCAGCCACCAGCGATACAGCTCCAGCTGCGGGTCGCGCTTGCCTTCCTGGGCATGCTTGGCCGCACGCGCCTGGTACTGGGCCCAAAGCCCTGCCAGTTCGGTGCTCCAGACCCGGTCCTTCTGCACCTGGGACGGCAGTTTTTCCAGGCGCAGCTCAATGGCCTTGAGGTAGCGCGGCAACTCCTTGAGCCAGACACCTGGCGTCTGCCGGACGAAGCCGGGATAAACCAGCTGACCCAGTTGCTGCTTGATGTCATTGAGTGCCACCGCCTGGGCCAGGTCGATCTTGCCCTTGAAGCGTTTTTGCAGACCGTGCCAGAGCTTCAGCGTCTCCAACGTCAGACGCGCCAGGCGCTCGGCATGCTCGGTCCAGGCGCCGCGTTTGCGTTCGGCCAGGGACGCCAGCCCGACGCCATCGCGCGGCAGGCTGTCCTCGCCTTCCAGCACACAGCTGTCGAGGCTCGCCAGCAGGATATCTTCGACCAGCGCCTCGACCCGGCCCAGTTCGCGATAAAGCAAACCCAGCTCGGTCAGGCCCGGTAACTTGCCACGGAGAAACTTCGCCGGCTCGGCCAACTGCTGCAGCAGCAGGCGCTGCAAGGCCCGGCGATGCTGGAACTCGGCTTCGGCCGGGGTGGAGAAACGCCCTTCCTTGACCGTACCGCCCTCCTCCACCAGCGCCGGGTACACCGTCATCGATAGGCCAGCGATTTTCTGCTGGGTGCTCTGGGCCACCGCGGCGAACTCCTTGGCCTGTACCGGCTGCTGGCTTTTCGCGGTCTGTGGTACCGCCAGGGCCGCCTGGCTGGCTTCGGCAAACCGCGCCGTCAGCTCGGCCAGGTCACGGCCTTCGCCAAGGAACTTGCCCTGGGCGTCGACGATTTCCAGGTTCATCCGCAGATGGCTTTCCACCTGCTGCGCCGCTTCGGCCCAGGCTTCATCGCTGACCCGCGCACCGGTCATGCGCAGCAGCTCGCGGCCCAGGGCCTGGGGCAAGGAGCCCTCGGCAAACTCGATCCGTTGCAGCGCTGCCTTGACGAAATCCGGCACCGGCACGAAGTTCTTGCGCAAGGCCTTGGGCAGGTTGCGCACCAGGGCAATGCACTTGGCCTCGATCACCCCCGGCACCAGCCACTCCAGACGCTCGCCGGGCAGGGCCGGCAGCAGTGGCGCCGGCACCCGCAGGGTCACGCCATCACGGGGGTGGTTGGGCTCGAAGTGATAACTCAAGGCCAGGGCCAGGTCGCCCAGGTGCAGGGTATCCGGATAGTGCGCGGCGGTGACTTCACTGGCCTCACGGGCGAGCACATCCTCTTCGCGCATGATCAACAGTTGCGGGTCTTTCTGGCTCGTGACCCGGTACCAGCTGTCGAAGGTCGCGGTCTGGTGAATCTCTGCCGGCAGGCGCGCGTCGTAGAAGGCGAACAGGGTTTCTTCGTCGGCCAGGATATCGCGACGGCGAGCCTTGGCTTCCAGCTCGTCGAGTTGCTCCAGCAATTGCTGGTTGGCGCTCAGGCACTTGGCTTTCGATTGAATCTCGCCGCGCACCAACCCTTCGCGGATAAACAGCTCGCGGGAGGCAACCGGCTCGATAGGGCCGAAATGCACCGGACGGCGGCCGACCACGATCAGGCCGAACAGGGTGATCTGCTCGAAGGCCACGACCTGGCCGCGCTTCTTCTCCCAATGGGGCTCGAAGTGATTTTTCTTGATCAGGTGCCCGGCCAGGGGCTCGATCCAGTCCGGCTCGATCTTGGCGACCATCCGCGCATAGAGCTTGGTGGTTTCCACCAGTTCGGCGGCCATCAGCCATTGCGGACGCTTGCGGCCCAGGCCCGAGGACGGGTGGACCCAGAAACGCCGCTGGCGCGCGCCCAGGTAATCGCCGTCCTCGGTCTTCTGGCCGATCTGGCTGAGCAGCCCGGACAACACCGCCTTGTGCAGCTTGGGATAGTCCGCCGGCTCCTTGTTGACGCTCAACTGCAGGTCGCGGCAGATCAGGCCCAATTGCCGGTGGGAATCACGCCACTCGCGCATCCGCAGGTAATTGAGGAAATTCTTCCGGCACCAATTGCGCAGTGCGCTGGCGCCCAGGGCCTGGCGCTGTTCCTCGAAACCGCGCCAGACATTGATCAAGCCAGCGAAGTCCGAGTCCACGTCCTTCCACTGCGCGTGGGCCTGGTCGGCGGCTTGCTGGCGCTCGGGCGGGCGTTCCCGCGGGTCCTGCACCGACATGGCGCTGGCGACGATCAATACTTCCTGCAGACTGCCGAGGGTGGCCGCCTCCAGCAACATGCGGCCCATGCGCGGGTCCACCGGCAAACGCGCCAGTTGCCGGCCCAATGGGGTCAGCTGGTTCTCGCGGGTGACCGCCGACAGCTCCTGCAGCAGGTTGAAACCGTCGCTGATGGCCTTGCCGTCCGGCGGCTCGATAAACGGAAACGCGGTGATCTCGCCGAGCCGCAGGTGCAGCATCTGCAGGATCACCGCCGCGAGGTTGGTGCGCAGGATCTCCGGATCGGTAAATTCCGGACGACCGTTGAAGTCGTCCTCGCTGTACAGGCGGATGCAGATGCCCGGCTCGACCCGGCCGCAACGGCCCTTGCGCTGGTTGGCACTGGCCTGGGATACCGCCTCGATCGGCAGGCGCTGGACCTTGGCGCGATAGCTGTAGCGGCTGATGCGCGCCGTACCGCTGTCGATCACATAACGGATACCCGGTACGGTCAGCGAGGTTTCCGCGACGTTGGTCGCCAGCACGACCCTGCGCCCCGGATGGGACTGGAAAATCCGCTGCTGCTCGGCCGGCGACAGGCGTGCATATAAAGGAAGGATTTCGGTGTGCTTGAGCTGGGCCTTGCGCAGCATGTCCGCAGCGTCGCGAATCTCCCGCTCGCCGGGCAGGAACACCAACACATCGCCCGGGCTCTTGCGCTCGCTACGCTCGAAGGCGGCGATCTCGTCGAGGGTGGCGATAATCGCCTGGTCGACGCTCAGGTCTTCCTCGACGCTGTTGCCCTCTTCATCCTGTTGCGAGGTCAGCGGGCGATACCAGGTGTCCACCGGAAAGGTCCGTCCGGACACTTCGACAATCGGTGCATCGTTGAAATGCTTGGAAAAGCGCTCCAGGTCGATGGTCGCCGAGGTGATGATGACCTTCAGGTCCGGGCGCCGGGGCAGCAGGGTTTTCAGGTAACCCAGCAGGAAATCGATGTTCAGGCTGCGCTCGTGGGCCTCGTCGACGATGATCGTGTCGTAGCGTTCCAGGTAGCGGTCGTTCTGGGTTTCCGCCAGGAGGATACCGTCGGTCATCAGTTTGACCAGGGTGTTGGCTTCGCTCTGGTCCTCGAAACGCACCTGATAACCGACCAGTGCGCCCAAGGGCGTGGCCAACTCGTCGGCAACCCGGCTCGCGACACTGCGCGCGGCGATCCTGCGCGGCTGGGTGTGACCGATAAGGCCATGCTGGCCACGACCGATTTCCAGGCAGATCTTCGGCAACTGGGTGGTTTTACCCGAGCCGGTTTCACCGGCGATGATCAGCACCTGATGCTTGAGCAGCGCCTCCTTGATCTCATCGCGCTTGGCGGCGATGGGCAGGCTGTCGTCATAACGAATCAACGGCACGCTCTTGGCCCGGGCCGTGACCTGGGCACAGGATGCCTGCATCCGCTCTACCCACTGGGCCAACTTGCTTTCGTCGGGCTTTTTGCGCAACTCGAGCAACTGCCGCCGCAACCGGTGGCGGTCGGCAATCATGGCCTGGTCGAGGTTTTTCAGCAGTTGGTCGATAGCGGGCGATTCGTCAGTCATCAGGTACGCAAAGGTCGTCTATTTTAGGCAGGCGCGGATTGTCGCAGATTTGCGCTGAAAAATGATGCCAACTGCGTTGCCCAAGCGCCTCGACGGGTTATTCGTTGTTCCAATCCTTGCGTCGATAGGGAAATACGTCGATCACCTTGCCCGCCCGAATCGCCTCTTGCAGGCCTTTCCAGTAGTCGGCGTTGTACAACTCGCCATGCAACTGGTCGAACAGCCGGCGCTGCGCCATGTCGGCGAACAGGAAGGGTGGGAACTCCTCCGGGAACACATCCAGTGGCCCGATGGAATACCAGGGCTCCGAGGCCATTTCATCCTCGGGGGTACGTGGCGCGGGAATGTGTCGGAAGTTGGCCTCGGTGAGGAAGCAGATTTCGTCGTAGTCGTAGAACACCACGCGGCCATGGCGGGTGACGCCGAAATTCTTCAGCAGCATGTCACCGGGAAAGATATTCGCCGCGGCCAGTTGCTTGATCGCCTGGCCATAATCCTCCAGCGCCTCGCGAACCTGGGCGTCATTGGCATTTTCCAGGTACAGGTTCAGCGGAGTCATGCGCCGCTCGGTCCAGCAGTGGCGGATCAACACCGTGTCGCCCTCGACCTGCACCGTGGACCCCGCCACCTCCAGCAATTCTTCCAGGCACGCTGGCTCGAACTTGCTCAAGGGAAAGCGGAAGTCGGCGAACTCCTGGGTATCGGCCATGCGCCCGACCCGATCGACACTTTTCACCAGGCGATACTTCTCGATCACCGTGGCGCGATCGACGTTCTTCGACGGCGAAAAACGGTCCTTGATAATCTTGAACACGGTGTTGAAGCCCGGCAGGGTAAACACGCTCATGACCATGCCGCGCACGCCCGGGGCCATGATGAAACGGTCGTCGGTGTTGGCCAGGTGATTGATCAGTGCCCGGTAGAACTCGGACTTGCCATGCTTGTAGAAACCAATCGAGGTGTACAGCTCGGCGATATGCTTGCCCGGCAGAATGCGCTTGAGAAAGCCGACGAACTCCGCCGGCACTGGCACATCCACCATGAAATAGGAGCGAGTGAAGGAAAAGATGATCGACACTTCGGCTTCGTCGGTGATCAGCGCGTCGATCTGGATGCCATGTCCTTCACGGTGCAACAACGGAATCACCAGCGGCCATTGTTCATCATGGGTGTAGATGCGCCCCACCAGGTAGGCGCCCTTGTTGCGATAGAGCACCGAGGAGAACAGTTCGACGCTCAACTCCGGATCCTTGCACACCCAGTCCGGCAGGTTCTCCCGCAGCCGGGCTTCCAGGCGCCGCAGGTCTCCCGGTAAATCGGCGTAGTCCTCGCTGAAACCGTAGTCGGCGAAGATCTGTTCGAGCATGCCGGACAATTCGCCCTGGGGCCGGTAGATGCGGGTCTGCGCCGCCCGCGCCCGACGCAGCGAGGGTCGGGTGGTGTGGATAAACATGCAGCCGTCGCTGATCAGGTCGTGACTGAACAGGCCGCAAAAGGTCGAGTTGTACCAGGTCTCCGCCAGTTCATCGTCAAAACGCAGGTCGATCAGGCTGATATAGGCGCTTTTCACCAGGGGCCAGAGCGTGACATCGAGCAGGGTGCTTTCCTCGAAACCGGCGCGCAGCCGGGCGTTGACCTCGCCGACCTTCTCTTCGTACAGGTTGATCCTTGCCGCTGAAGCCACCTGCGCTTCCTGCCAGCGCGCGCCTTCGAAACGGCTGCGGGCGCCGTCGGTGATCTGGCGAAAGTGCTCGCGGTAATCGTCGAAGCCATCGAGGATCATGCGGGCGATATCAGCGGCCGGCCATGGCTGCGGCATAGTGGAACCCCTGCGCTGTTTGTTCGAAGTTGTTCTGTTCGCGACGCGCTTGAGCTTAGAGGCCAACCCTCGGGCAACGCAACCATTGCCTTGCCAGTTACATGCGGTGACACTTGCCCGCCCTACCCTGCCAAGGAAGCAACCGTGAGACCCGTCGATATTCTGCGCATGTTCATGCTGGCCGCCGTCTGGGGCGCCAGTTTCCTGTTCATGCGGATCATTGCTCCGGTGCTCGGAGCCTTTCCGACCGCCTTTTTCCGTGTTTCGATTGCCGCTGTCGGACTGCTGGTGATCCTCACGCTGATGCGCGTCAACTGGGACTTCAAAGGCAAGTTCAAGGTCTGCCTGATGCTCGGCGTGATCAACTCCGGGTTGCCGGCGACGCTGTACTCGGTGGCGGCACAAGTGCTGCCGGCCGGCTATTCGTCGATCTTCAACGCCACCACCCCGTTGATGGGCGTGCTGATCGGCGGCTTGTTCTTCCACGAAAAACTCAGTCTGAACAAACTGCTCGGGATCTTTCTCGGCTTGTTCGGGGTGGCGGTGCTGACCCGGGCGGGCCCGGTGACCTTCAACCTGGAGTTGCTGATGGGGGCCGCGGCGTGCCTGCTGGCGACCACCAGCTACGGCTTTGCCGGTTTCCTCACCCGTCGCTGGCTCGACCATCAAGGCGGCCTCGACCCACGGCTTTCGGCCATGGGCAGCATGTTCGGCGCGACCCTGGTGATCCTGCCGTTCTTCGGTTACAGCGCCATCACCCATCCGCCGGCCAGTTGGGGCGGGATAAGTGTCTGGCTATCGCTGCTGGGGTTGGGCCTGGTGTGTACGGCGTTTGCCTACATCATGTATTTCAAGCTGATCAGCGATATCGGCCCGGTCAAGTCGATGACCGTGACCTTCATGATTCCGGCGTTCGGGGTCTTGTGGGGGGCACTGTTTCTCGACGAACCGCTGTCGATGGCCCATGTGTATGGCGGGGTGTTGATTGCGCTGGCGTTGTGGTTGGTATTGAAGCCTGGAGCAGCGCTGAAAGCGGTCAGCGTGGCTGACCGCTAATGTCGTGATTCATCAGCAGGCAAGAGCGCCTACCCACCATCAGGCGCTCTTGCGAAACACAAACACCAACCCGACGATGATCAGCGCCATCCCCAGCATGCTCAGCACCGCCAACCGATTACCGAAGATCAGGTAATCCATCACCGCCGTCACCGCCGGCACCAGGTAGAACAGACTGGTGACATTAACCAGATTCCCCCGGGCAATCAGCCGATACAGCAACAGAGTCGCCAGCACCGACACCACCAGCCCCATCCACAGCACCGGCACGATAAAGCCGCTGCCGGTTTCAAAGTGGAACGGCTGGAACGGCACGAAAACCCCACACAACAGCAACCCGGCCAGATACTGCACCGGCAGCGTGCCCAAAGGGTTATCGGTGATGCGCTTCTGCATGATCGAGCCCAAGGTCATGCTGGCCAGGGCCAGCAAACCGAACAACATCCCCGCCAGGGACATCCCGGCCAAGCCGATCCCCTGGTAAACCACCAGGATCAGCCCCGCCAACCCCAGCCCCAAGCCGAACATCCGGCTCCAGGAACGCTGCCGCTCCATCAGCACGGCAGTAAGAATTGGTTGCACCCCCATGATCGTCGCCATGACCCCAGGCGTGACCTTCAGATCCAGGGCCAGCAGATAGAAAATCTGATAAGCCCCCAGCAACACCAGCCCGGTCGCCGCCGCATAAAGCAGTGGTTTGCCCATCCGCGGCAGCTTGAGCTTGAGCAACGGCACCAACACCACCAACCCCAACAAGGCGATGGAAAAACGGATCAGCAGAAAAGCAAACGGCGAAGCATGAGCCAAACCCCATTTGGAGAAGATCGCCCCGCTACTCCAGAGCAGGACAAACAGGCTCGTCGAGGCCGCCGCGGTTGCGGATTGTTTGGAAAAAGCCAACATGGATACCACCCGTGATTCAGGCAAAAGCCGATTCAGCGCAAGGCTGAACATTCAGTATGTTTTTTCAGGCGGGCACAGGGGAACAGCAAGCGCTGCCGATCAGCCCGAAACGCCAACACCCGGCGGTGATACAACTGCGTACACCGGTGTGCTACTGACAGGTGGGGGGTAATGACTGATCTGCGCAGGCTGTTGGTTCCCGCACGGCACGACCACAGCGTTGACCGCTGAATCGACTACCGCATTGAGAAAGGAAACCGGCATGGGCTGATCTT
>Ga0209888_1000311_pt1 | contig 27305 bp, 35 predicted proteins | sample OrgsoiDNA_201059_FD_185807 | JGI IMG/M metagenome (GOLD analysis project Ga0209888, IMG submission 185807) | Permafrost soil microbial communities from the Arctic, to analyse light accelerated degradation of dissolved organic matter (DOM) -... | ecosystem: Environmental > Terrestrial > Soil >...
TGGTCTTTGTCGGGAGCTTAACGGACAGTCTCCCAGAATAACACCTGAGGATAATCAAAACGTCATGACGCGTGTGAAATATCTGGTGGCAGCAGCCACGTTGAGCCTGGCGCTGGTCGGTTGCTCCGGTTCCAAAGAAACGGTTCCCGATAACCCGCCAAACGTACTTTATGCTACTGCCCAGCAAAAGCTGCAGGACGGTAACTTTAAGGGCGCGATTGCTCAATTAGAAGCGCTGGATAACCGCTATCCATTTGGACCTTACTCACAACAAGTGCAGTTGGATCTGATCTACGCTTACTATAAGTCTGCTGACTTGCCTTTGGCTCAGGCCTCTATTGATCGCTTTATGCGCCTGAACCCGACCCATCCGAACATTGATTACGTCATGTATATGCGTGGTCTGACGGATATGGCGCTGGACGACAGTGCGCTGCAAGGCTTCTTCGGTATCGATCGTTCTGACCGTGACCCGCAACATGCACGTGCCGCTTTCCGTGACTTCAGCCAGCTGATTCATAGTTATCCGAACAGTCAGTATGCAACCGATGCCAATAAGCGTCTGGTATTCCTGAAAGATCGCCTAGCCAAATATGAGCTGTCGGTCGTGCAATACTACACTAAACGTGGTGCTTACGTCGCCGTCGTTAATCGTGTAGAGGAAATGCTGAAGAATTACCCGGATACCAAAGCGACGCGTGATGCGCTGCCACTGATGGAAAATGCTTATCGTGAACTGCAATTGAATAACGAAGCGGACAAGGTTGCTAAAATCATTGCTACCAACAACGCGTCGTAATTCAGTTAACAGGCTCATTAACATTTAGTGCAGAACAAACGGTAGCTTAGGCTGCCGTTTTTTTTGTGTTGAATAACTAAATTGATGATTTTTAACGCAGAGATAACGCAGGAGCGGAAAATTTTGCCGAGCAGATCTTATCGATACTGCGTTATTATTCTGAAAGTCTCAAGCCCTATCCGGCCGTTAATTACCCCAGCTCACAGTTTTGTAGTACTTGACAAAAAGTGACAAAAAAACGTGATTTCTATCACGCATTTTGTCTCAAAGGCAGGTATGCTGAACTTATCCTAGACGGAAAGACAGAGAGGTAAATTACATGACAGTCAACATTACCAGCAAACAAATGGACATCACCACAGCGATTCGGGACCACGTCGAAGACCGTCTAAAAAAACTGGAAAAATGGCAAACTCAGTTAATTAACCCACATATCGTTCTTTCGAAAGAACCTCAGGGATTCGTCGCCGACGCGACAATTACCACGGCTAATGGGCCATTGGTTGCCAGCGCAACACATGATGATATGTATGCAGCCATCAATGAATTGATTGCGAAACTGGAACGTCAGTTGAACAAAGTTCAGCACAAAGGCGAGGCCCGCCGCGCAGAAAGCTGCGTGAAAGAGATCAACCTGGAACCTCAAGAAGAGGAGGAATGATTTCCAACTTTTAGTCACACAAACAGCGCGCTCTCAGGAGCGCGTTTTTTATGCCCTCGCAAATTGTATTGACACAATGAAAAGCCAGCGGTTACTTTAGGGTCAGACTTCATCAGAGAAATCACTACACATGAACACCAAACTGTTTTTCTTCGCATTCTTTTTTACCTTCCCCTGACTGGGAGGCGTTTCGTCGCGAAAGAATGAATGCGAAGACGAACAACGAAGCCTCCTGAAAAGGGGGCTTTTTTTATGCTCATAGTTTGGCAAATTCGAAAGCAAGAAAGCACATAAAAAGGGTGACATAATGACCGAGAATCCATTGCTGGCTCTACGTGAACGCATCAGCGCACTGGACCTTAAATTACTGGCGTTACTGGCAGAAAGACGCAATCTGGCGGTAGAAGTCGCACAGTCCAAAATGCATTCTCATCGCCCTATCCGCGATAAAGAACGGGAAAAAGAACTGATCAATGCCCTGATTTTAGAAGGCAAAAAACAAGGGCTTGATGGTCACTACATTACCCGTGTTTATCAGCTGATTATCGAAGACTCCGTTCTGACCCAACAGGCGTTACTGCAACAGCATCTGAACCAAACCACGTCTGGATCCGCACGCATCGCCTTCCTCGGACCGAAAGGGTCTTACTCGCACCTTGCCGCCAGACAATATGCCGCACGTCATTTTGAACAATTCATCGAGTGTGGCTGCCAGAAATTCCAGGATATTTTCACCCAGGTGGAAACTGGCCAGGCAGACTACGCCGTGCTGCCGATTGAAAATACCAGCTCCGGTTCCATCAACGACGTCTATGACCTGCTGCAGCATACCAGTCTCTCGATAGTCGGCGAACTGACCAACCCAATCGATCACTGCGTGCTGGTTGCGGCAGATACTGACCTCTCTCAAATTGAGACGGTCTACAGCCATCCGCAACCTTTCCAGCAATGTAGCCAGTTCATCAACCGCTTCCCGCACTGGAAAATTGAATATTGCGAAAGTACCGCAGCGGCTATGGAAAAAGTGGCCGCATCAAAATCACCCCACGTTGCAGCGCTTGGTAGCGAAGCCGGTGGTGCGCTGTATGGCCTGCAAGTGTTGGAACATAATCTGGCAAACCAGCAACAGAATATCACCCGCTTTATCGTGCTGGCCCGTAAGGCTATCGAAGTGACCGAACAGGTTCCGGCGAAAACCACCTTTATTATGGCAACGGGGCAACAGGCTGGTGCGCTGGTTGAAGCGCTGCTGGTTCTGCGCGAACAGGGGATCATCATGAGTAAGCTGGAATCACGGCCTATCAACGGTAATCCATGGGAGGAGATGTTCTACATTGATGTGCAGGCAAACCTGCGTTCAGAAGCTATGGAGTCAGCTTTACGTGATTTGAGCGCCATCACCCGTTCACTGAAAGTGCTGGGTTGCTATCCAGGTGAAAACATCGTCGCCGTTAACCCTGGCTGACTCAGGCATTAAGTCACAAAAAAGGCCATCATGCTGAGCGTGATGGCCTTTTTACTTTTTCAACCTGTCATTAGCGACGGTTGTCGTTAGCCTGACGCAGCAATGAGCCGCTCTCTTTCAGGAAGCGTGGCGCATATTCGCCGAACCAGGTTTCAACCTGTTTAAACTTACCGATAAACGCCTGCTTATCGCCGTTTTCAAGCAACTTAAGCGCATCGCCAAACCGCTGGTAATAGCGTTTGATCAGCGCCAAATTGCTTTCCGAAGACATAATGATGTCAGCATAAAGCTGCGGATCTTGCGCAAACAACCGCCCGACCATGGCCAGTTCAAGGCGATAAATTGGCGAAGACAACGCCAACAGTTGCTCAATCTGTACATTCTCTTCACACAGGTGCAAGCCATAGGCGAATGTCGCAAAGTGTCGCAGTGCCTGGATGAATGCCATGTTCTGATCGTGTTCAACAGCGCTTATCTTGTGTAACCGAGCGCCCCATACTTGCAACTGCTCCAACAACCATTGGTAGGCCTGCGGTTCACGGCCGTCACAGTAGACAACAACCTGTTTCGCAAGGCTGCCTACGTCCGGGCCAAACATTGGATGCAGCCCCAGAACGGGCCCTTCGTGTACCGCGAGCATTGCCTGCAACGGGCGATTTTTGACCGATGCGAGATCAACCAGAATGCAGTCATCCGGCAACTTCGGTAAGCGGTTAATCACCTCTTCGGTCAGATGAATAGGTACACTGACAATCACCATACCGGCGTCGGATAGCAGCGTTTCAGCTTGTGCCCAGTCTTCCTGCTCCAGCACTTTGACCTGATAACCCGACAGTTCAAGCATGCGGGTAAACAGTCGCCCCATTTGCCCGCCACCGCCCACAATGACGATAGGACGTAATTCAGGACGCAGCGTTTTGAAGCCTTTGTCGTTTTCGCTGGAATAGGACTCACGCATAACGCGGCGTAAAACATCTTCAATCAGATCAGGAGGAACCCCCATCTGCTGTGCTTCCTGGCGGCGCGAAGCCAGCATGGCAGCCTCACGTTCAGGCACATAAATGGGTAAACCGTAGCGGCTTTTCACCTCACCCACTTCCGCCACCAAATTCAGGCGGCGAGATAGAAGATCCAACAACGCTTTATCCACTTCATCAATCTGATCACGCAATGCGTTAAGTTCAGCCACCATATAACACCTACTCTCCTGCGATTCGTGCCGCCAGCGACTCGCCCAATTCCTGATGCATAGTGCGCAGCAATGTTTCTGTGCTTTCCCAGTTAATGCAGGCATCCGTTACGGAGACACCGTACTTCATTTCTGAACGAGGTTGTTCAGAAGACTGGTTGCCTTCGTGCAGATTACTTTCCAGCATCAACCCGGTGATTGAACGGTTACCCGCTTTGATTTGATCGACGACTGACTGCGCCACCACGGTCTGACGGCGGTAATCTTTGTTCGAGTTACCATGGCTGCAATCTATCATCAAGGAAGGACGGAGTCCCGCATCCAGCATCTGTTTTTCACAGGCTTGCACATCTTCACTGCTGTAGTTTGGCGTCTTGCCGCCGCGCAAAATCACATGCCCGTCCGGGTTACCTTGCGTTTGCAGCAGACAAACCTGACCGGCCTGATTGATGCCCACGAAACGGTGCGGCATTTCCGCTGCACGCATGGCGTTAATGGCGGTGCTGAGGCTACCGTCGGTGCCATTTTTAAAACCCACCGGCATTGAAAGGCCAGAAGCCATTTCACGGTGAGTTTGAGATTCCGTAGTACGTGCCCCGATAGCTGACCAGCTGAACAGATCGCCAAGGTATTGTGGACTATTCGGATCCAACGCTTCGGTCGCCAGAGGCAACCCCATACCGACCAATTGCAGCAGCAAATTACGCGCAATATGCAGGCCCGCTTCGACATCAAAAGTGCCGTCCATGTGCGGATCGTTGATTAAACCTTTCCAACCCACGGTAGTACGTGGTTTTTCAAAATAGACGCGCATAACAATGTACAGGCGGTCACTCAGCTCTTCCGATAAGTTTTTCAGCTGACGCGCGTACTCCAGCGCCGCATCCAAATCATGAATTGAGCAAGGTCCGCAGACCACCAACAGACGCGGATCACGACCGTGCACGATATCTGCGATGGTCTTACGCGCCTGAGCAATATTGTTTTCGTCATTAATACCTAATGGAAAACGTACTTTCAGTTCTTCAGGCGTGATAAGAATCTGCTCTGCGCTGATGTGTACGTTATTAAGTGCGTCTTTTTGCATGGTGGCCATCCGCTGTCAGTAAAAGGGTTGCTGTTTATCAACATGCGATGAAGATAACACAGGCTGTAAAGATCTCAACCCCTTATTGTAAACTTATAATTACCATTACGGATGTAAAACCCAAAAAACGTACACTTAAATTTACATAAATATTTTACTGACGCGAGACGGCATGACGTCGATGAAGCCTGAGGCGATAAACCGGGTTATTGGGTACGAGATCGTCGTCGGCGTGGAGTGAAGCCGACAAGCATCGTCAGTCATTTGATGTTTATGTCCGGTGAGTTGGCAGCATTTCAGGGTGAGGTCAGGCGCGGTTGAGTCACAAATTCTTTGCAGTATTTTTGTCTACGATGTGCCGCCACTCAGTATCAGCGAGCTTGCCGGCCTGAGCTATGGCCGCGATGGCGATGCTCATACCAGCAAATACATTCTCAGCCATAGCGTCAGATCGGCATGTGAGGCTGTGGCATGTCAGGTGATAGAGGGCAATATCATTAACGTCATGGTGGTTAAGTCAACAAGACAGAAAAGTACGGCAATCATCTCCCTCAGAGATTTCGATCGAGGGTGATAAACACCTGTCCGAGCGCTGTCACTTCATCTACACCGCAATCAAAAGTGGTGGCCAGGCCGGTGATTTTAAGACGGTTACCGGGGATCCGCGCGACGTCGTAAACATCGACATCGCCATCGATATCCAGCAACCAGCGACCATTACCAATATTGACGCTACCCAGATCGATGATCCATGAATGATGGCCTTTCACGATATAGGCCGGCTTGGCTAAAGAGGCATCCAGCAGCGAAGCATCCACGGCCCACCCCCCTTCCTCTTCCAGTGCACCGCCGCGCAGCCTTAATTTTGCAAGTTCACTTGTTTTTTCAACATCAACGCGTTGAGCCAGCTGATTGTCATGCATCGCGCCCTGACCGGTAGCCAGCCAGCGCAACGAAACGCCGGTATCCAGCGCACAGACGACGACAACATCACCGGGGAAATAATTTCTTCTTACCCAAGTGCTTATGGTTCCTGACGACAGACCGAACCTATCCCCCAGCTCTTTCTGCATACTGAATCCGTATGCCTGCAGCATCCGCCCCAGTACCGCTTTACCACCTTCGAGTTCATCCAGCCGCATCTTGCAAAAACCTCATTAGCTTTAAAAATCGCCTTGACAACTTGCAAATACAAGTTTAAATTTCATCTGTAACCTGAAATATGACCTGTAATGATACCAAATTTAGCGCAGGGGAGATCATTATCTATGCATTTTCAAATTGCAATGCCCCGAGCCCCTGGAGGAAACCATGTTTATGGGAAACGAAACCCAGCGTGAGCGGGGTTTACAGCAGATTGAAGCGATTAAGAAAACACATTTCCACGCTTCTGGCAGCCTTATACAAACACTATTTGATACGGCACCAGTCGAATGGAAGATCACCCTCTGTTTTCATGCAGGGCTGAAAGCGCGACACACCAGAATGACTTTCGACGAATTATCCGCACAGGAAAAGCAGCTGATTATCGACGCCATCCTTTCATTTAAAAAGTTTGGCTACAAATTGAACACGCTTTTCAAATAAGACTAAAGCGTCGTTAAAACCACCGCCTGATAAACAGTGACGTTCAACCCGTCGGGCATTCTATTACCTAAAAAGGAACTTCCATGAAACATCACTTTTTAACGGAGGCCGCTGATGGCCGACTGGATCGATGAAGCCCAGGAGTGGCAGGCCAAATTACTGGATGCACAGATTGCTCAGGCGACGGCCTCTTCACGTCTGCCTTCTGCCTTTATTTGTGAAGACTGTGGGGAAAATATTCCCGAAGCACGACGTCGTTTAATTATTGGCGTACAGCGCTGTATTTACTGTCAGGAAATCATTGAAAAAAATGCACGACATTTTCGTTGCGGATAAAGGGGAAAATATCATGTCTGATATTCAGCGGGGGCGTTTTGCCCCGACTCCACCGCCGCCATTTCTTATCGCACCGGCCGCCCGCTTTGTCGGTGCATGGTGGTGGAATTCGCCGCGCGAAGCGATTTCCAACCCGGTTGTCATTCCCTGCAATCGGGCCGCTAAAAAACATCAGGAAGCGGCCACGAATATGGCACGGTTGCCCCACTGCCTGAGAGTACCGCTGCAAAGGCGCTATCAATTTCTGTTGCGGGAAAAAGGCCAGCAGACGGCGCAGCATTTTCTTCATAACACTTTTCTCGGGCGTCTGTGGCCACGTATTCAAAAAGTTAACCAGCAAAACGGCCTGAAGCGTCACCTTTCCCTGCGGTTTACCGCCGAAGAGGAGACGTATAACCGCCTTCCCGATCTCAATAAGAAAAACCTCACCCGGCTGGCCTGGCAAATCGCGACCCAGTGCCATGAAGTGTATGAGAATCACTGTGAAAAACTGTTGATGCAGTACCCGGACACACCGGAGATCTTGCTGAGCGACAGCACGCAGAATCATATCTTCGCCACCCTTGCCAGTATGACGCGTGCACTTAACGTGATGCCTTTACACTGGGCCAGGTTCTGTAAGGGAAAGCTCGATGCCACGGCCGCTGTCGCCAGCCTGTCGCGATTGGTGAATGCCGACTGGTGGACCCGCCAACTGCTTTCACAACAAACTCGCTGGCGGGAAGCGCTGATGATAGCCGGGGGATACGTCAGCCGGGCAAGTTCGGCATACGCCAGCCAAAATGCACTGCGTGAGCTCCGTTCCCGGCGCTTATCCACCCTGAACTATCTGCGCAGCTGCGACCTTGAGAATGAACAGACCGGCGAGCGGATCGGCCTGCTGGACACGGTGATGTCCAGTATTTCCAATCCTGCCATCCGCAGGATGGAACTGATGACCATGATTGCCGGCATTGAAAAAGTGGCGAGTCTGCAGGGAGACTGCGGTTTATTCATTACGCTGACCACCCCGTCAAAATACCATCCGACCCGCACAACCGGACGCCAGCGTCAGGTACAGTTCAATACTAACTGGGATAAACACACCTATTCACCCAAAGATGCTCAGCGCTATCTGGTGGCAGTGTGGGCGAAAATCCGCACCACCTTTAAAGATCGCAACATCAAAATCTATGGCGTCAGGGTGGTGGAACCCCATCATGACGGCACGCCGCACTGGCATCTGATGCTGTTCACTGCCGCTGCTCAGCAAGCGCTGGCCGTTGGGATCATGCGCCGCTACGCTCTGACAGAAGAGGGTGATGAGCCTGGTGCGGAGCGTAACCGCTTCGATTGTAAACCGCTCAACCGGGGTGGTGCAGCGGCGTACATCGCCAAGTACATCTCGAAGAATATTGACGGCTATGCCCTTGAGGGGGAAACCGACTTCGATACCGGTAAACCGCTGACCGATACCGCCTCAGCGGTCACCGCGTGGGCATCGACGTGGCGCATCCCGCAGTTTCATCCGGTTGGCCTGCCCTCTGTCGGTGCGTATCGCGAGTGCCGCCGCATTCGCAATTTAAGCCTGGCCGCGAGTTTTGGTCAGCGTGTTGAGGATGTACGCCAGGCAGCCGATGGCGGCGATTATGCCGCTTATATTCAGGCGCAGGGCGGTACCAACGTTCCGCGCACCGAGCAGACCGTGCGGGTGGCGCGCAAAACCCGTGGCCGGGTTAATTCCTATCATGAAGAACAGTTGCAGGTGGTCGGTATCTACGCGCCGCATTTGGGCGCTGAACACTGTTATTTGACCCGTTCGGCACGCTGGCGGGTTGTCCGGCGCACACCGCAACCGGATATTTGTGATACCGACAGCGCGAAGAGTGCATCGAAGAGTGCACCTAGGAGTTCTGTCATTAACTGTGGAAAACCTAATGTAACGCCGGTTGCGCCAAAAGGCCTGGCAGCAGACGATGAAAGGAAAAAAAAAAGCGCCGATCAGCCCAAAATGCTGGCCTTTGGCCTGCAATCACCACCCAGCCGGTTCAATAAGAGATGGCAAAGAAACAACGTAGAATCAAACTATTAGTGATTTTCAAAGGCAGACAGTATTGACGTGATCCGTTAATTAAATAATACTGTATATAAACACAGTGACAGAAGGGTCGCACGGTGGAAAACCTGAATAAACAACAATTAATACTTTCACGGATACAACTCATTGCGGATATTTCGCAGACAGCGCAGTGTAATTCACAAGAGTTTCTAATCGTCATGTCACTGATTTCTGAACTGGCGAGTCAGGCTTTACCTGAGAATCACGACGATGCCGCACCTTATGACCTCAGCGAAATAGATTCTCACTAACGCCTGACTGAACCCGGGTACTCTGCGCTAAGCCTCTCCTTTTCGGGCTGCCCGAAAGCAGGCTAGCGCACCCCGTCCTCTTCCTGCTGTATCTCGTATTACCTCCCTGTTTTTCCCACTGCACTGACCTGTTTTCTCTGCTTCGGTTGTGCCACAAGGTTCACAACTGCGTTTCATTGCCGCTTCCCCGCCGATTAAGGACACTGGAATCTCTCACCAGCCCATCCGCTCCAACACCGGGAAACTAAGATGAAAATTTATGCACAACAAGGGGATACCGTCGATTCGATGTGCTGGCGTTTTTATGGACGCACGGCATCGGTAGTCGAGAACGTTTTCAACGCCAATAAAAACATCGCAGAATTTGGCCCCTTATTACCTCACGGTACGCCTGTGGACATGCCCGATATCAGCGCAGCGCCAGTAAAAGAATCACTCAAATTATGGGACTGAGCACAGAGCGCGTGACCTCAACCTGCGCCTATCTTATCGCCACCTTTTTGGCCTGGCTCGGCGGGCTCTCGCTGGAAGATATTGCTTTTCTGGTCGGGACTGCGGTCGGTGTAGGGACTTTTCTTGTCAATTGGTACTACCGGCGCAAAAGCTACCTGCTCCTGGCCCGTAGCGGGCTAAGTAAGGAAACCTATGAACGCCTCAACGATTAAAAAATGCAGCGCGGCCGTCGTTCTCGGGTTACTGGCGTTACTGCCGGGATATCTCACGTTATCCACCTCGGAGGCAGGTTTGAAACTGATAGCCGATTTCGAAGGTTGCCAGCTGGCACCGTACCAGTGCAGCGCCGGGGTCTGGACCAGCGGCATCGGCCACACTGCCGGCGTCACGCCACGCGGCCCCATCACCGAACAAAAAGCAGCAGAAAATTTACTCGCTGATATCAAAACCGTAGAGAAAGGGCTGCAGACCTGTATGCCCGTCGAGATGCCACAAGCGGTTTATGACGCGGTGGTGGCCTTCACTTTTAACGTCGGGGTCAGCGCCTCCTGCAACTCGACGCTGGCGTTTTTCATCAAAAAACAGCAGTGGCGCGATGCCTGTGAACAGCTGCCGCGCTGGGTGTTTGTTAAGGGGGTACGCAGCGCAGGGCTTGAACGTCGCCGGGCCGCCGAACGCGCCTTATGCCTGAGTGGCGCCTGATGATACGTCCCCTGATTTTACTCACAGGCACGCTGCTGCTGGCTCTGCTGCTGCTGTTTTTTTACAACCACGAGTTACAGCAGGAGAAAAATAGGCTCGCCCACGACCGTGATGCACTGGCGCTGCAACTCAATGGCCGTGACCAGCAAATAGCCGAACTTGCCCGGCAGATGCAGCAGCGTGAAAGCGCTGAACTGGCGCTGCGTCAGGCACTCGGCAAAGCCAGCACGCTGACCGTACAGCGAGAACAACAGTTTCAGAGGAGCCGTAATGAAGATCCTGCCGTTAAAACATGGGCTGACAGCGCTCTGCCCGCTGCTGTTAGCCAGTTGCACCAGCGCCCCGACTTCGCCTCCGCCACAGATTATTTACGTTGGCTGTCCGCTGGTCAGCCCCTGCCCGATACCCGGCAGCCAGCCGAAAAATAACGGCGATCTTAGTGCCGACGTTCGTCAGCTTGAGGCCGCTTTGCTCACCTGCGGCCTGCAGGTCGACACCATCAAACAATGTCAGGAGACACAACGTGTTAAAACCCACTCAACTGCAACAACGGCTGATTGAGCAGATCCCGCTGCTCAGCACACAGCCTGAAAAACTGGTGATGCTCACCGGTAACGGCAACGTGGTTTCCACGCTGGCCCCTTCACTTTCTTTCGAATACCGCTTCCCGCTAACACTGACCGTCAGTGACAGCGGACTCAGCGACAAACTGGCGGATCTTATTGTCGTCACCGTACTCGATTGGCTGACGGAAAATCAGCCCGACATTCTGAGCAGCAGTACCCGCAGGCTGACCGATGTGAGTTACGCGCGGCAGGAAAACAGCCTGACGATGACCTTGCAGCTGACCGAGCGCGTTCAGGTTCAGGACACTGACGGCGTACGTACCATTACGCATCTGCCCGAACCACCGCTGCCTGAGGATAACGTCCGGCCACATCAGGTTTATCTCAATGGCGAACTGATAAGTCACTGGGCTGAGTGACCCGGTTTCCGTCACCGTTCGTTGTGCCACGGCCCGCCGGGCGCTGACTGATTGTCGACTTCCCCCTCTAAACGGCATCCTTAATTTCATGAATACACATACACAACTCAACGACATCATGCGGCTGCTCAACAACCTTGTGCGCATTGGGATTGTCACCGCCATCGACCTCGAAAATGCCCGCTGCCGGGTGACCACGGGCAACAACATCACCGCCTGGCTACCCTGGATGACCAGCCGTGCCGGACGCACCCGCAGTTGGTGGGCGCCGTCAGTCGGCGAACAAGTTTTATTACTGTCGATGGGGGGCGAACTGACGACGGCATTCGTGCTGCCGGCTATTTTTTCGGATGCCAACCCGGCACCGTCGGCGTCAGCGGATGCCGTTCACCTGAGCTTCCCGGACGGTGCCGTGATCGAATACGAACCGGCCAACGGTGTGTTGACAGCCAGCGGCATCAAGTCCGCCAACATCACCGCTGCCGACCATATTTCGGTCACTGCACCGCTGATTGCATGCCATGCCAGCACCCGCATCACCCTAGAGACCCCTGAAGTGGTGTGCAGTAGCAAGCTCATCACCGGCTCGCTTGAGGTCAAACAGGGCGGCACCATGACCGGCAATATCAGCCACAGCGGGGGAAGCCTCACCTCGAATGGCATTGCCTTACACACCCACCGCCACAGCGGCGTACAGACTGGCGGCGGTCAAACCGGAGGCCCGCAATGAGTGATCCCAAGTACCTTGGCATGGCGCGCGAAAGCGGTCTGGCAATAGAAGATCTCGACCATATTCGCCAGTCCATCAGCGACATTTTGCAGACACCAATAGGTACACGCGTCATGCGCCGTGACTACGGTTCACTGCTGTCGACGCTGATTGACCAGCCGCAAAACGATGCGCTACGCCTGCAAATCATGGCGGTGTGCTACTCCGCGCTGTTGCAGTGGGAACCCCGAATCTCGCTGACCGCCATCACCTTTAACGCCGGTAACAGCGGCAAAATGGTGGTGGATATGACCGGATACCGTAGCGATACGGCGACGGATTTTTCCCTGAGTATTCCTGTGAGCTGACACTATGGCGACTATCGATTTAAGCCAGTTACCTGCCCCGGATGTGGTAGAGCAACTGGACTATGAAAGCCTGTTTGAAGAGCGAAAATCCACCCTGATTTCGCTCTATCCGGCCGAACAACAAGCGGCCATCAGCCGCACGCTGGCGTTGGAGTCCGAGCCGCTGGTCAAGCTGCTGCAGGAGAACGCCTACCGCGAAGTGATCCTGCGTCAGCGAGTCAACGAAGCCGCCCGCGCCGTGATGGTGGCTTATGCTACGGGCAGTGATTTGGACCAGTTGGCGGCAAATACCAACGTTGGGCGCCTGGTGCTGCAACCAGCAGACCAGACAACGGTACCGCCGACTGACGCCGTAATGGAAAGTGATACGGATTTCCGCATGCGCATTCCGCAGGCTTTCGAGGGGTTGAGCGTGGCCGGTCCGACGGGCGCTTATGAATACCATGCCCGCAGTGCCGATGGACGGGTTGCCGATGCATCGGCTATCAGCCCGTCACCGGCTGAAGTCACCATCACTATTCTTTCCCGTGACAATGAGGGTAAGGCTTCTGCCGATTTGTTGGCCGCCGTCGACAAAGCGCTGAATGACGAAGATGTGCGTCCGGTAGCGGATCGAGTCACCGTTCAGGCAGCCAACATCGTCCCTTATGAAATCAGGGCGGTACTGTTTGTATTGCCGACCCCTGAAATTGAGCCGGTACGCGCGGCTTCCGAAGCCCAACTCAAGAAATACATCAATACACAAAGCCGGTTAGGCCGGGATATCCGTCTCTCTGCTATCTACGCCGCCCTGCATGTCGAAGGGGTCCAGCGCGTGGAACTGACGTCTCCCGTAGCAGATATCGTGCTGGATAAAACGCAAGCCTCACTGTGCACCGCCTATACGTTATCCGTCGGAGGATCTGATGAATGATCGTCTGTTACCTTCTGGCTCTTCGACACTGGAGGTGGCTGCGGCACAAGCTCTGGCTCAGATAGGGTTGATTCCGGTACCGCTACGTCAGCTCTGGAACCCGGACACCTGCCCGCTGCCACTGCTGCCCTATATTGCCTGGGCATTCTCCGTCGACCGCTGGGATGAGCACTGGACAGAAACCGCCAAGCGTTCAGCCGTACGATCTGCCTGGTTTGTGCATAAACATAAAGGCACCATCGGCGCCCTGCGCCGGGTGGTTGAACCTCTGGGTTACTTAATTCGCGTCACCGAATGGTGGCAGACAAAGGATGTCCCAGGCACCTTTCGCCTGGATGTTGGCGTACTGGAAACCGGTATTACCGAAGAGATGTACGAGGAGCTCGAGCGCCTGATTTCTGACGCCAAACCATGCAGCCGCCATCTGATTGGGCTCTCTATCAATCTGGATGTCACAGGTGACCTTTATGTGGCGGCCGCCACCTATGACGGCGAAGAGTTGACTGTTTACCCCTATTTCCCAGAGACCATCATCGCGTCCGGTTCTGCGTTCACCGGTTCGGCTATTCATTTAATCGACAACCTGAGAGTAAATTATGACAGCTAAATACTATGCCCTACTGACCAATCTGGGCGTCGCCAAACTGGCCAACGCGACTGCGCTCGGTACACAACTGAGTCTGACGCAAATGGCCGTCGGTGACGGCGGCGGCGCATTGCCAACGCCTGATCCAGCGCAAACCAAACTGATCGGTGAAAAACGCCGCGCCTCACTGAATTCACTCAGCGTTGACCCGGCAAATACCAATCAAATTATTGCCGAGCAGATCATTCCTGAAGATCAGGGCGGTTTCTGGATCCGTGAAATCGGCCTGTTCGACCAGGACAATACGCTGATCGCCATCGCTAACTGCCCGGAAACCTATAAACCGCAGCTGCAGGAAGGCAGCGGCCGCACGCAAACCGTACGTATGATCATCGTGGTCAACAGCACCGAAGCCGTGACACTGAAAATCGATCCGTCAGTGGTGCTGGCAACCCGGAAATATGTCGATGATAAAGTGATTGAAGTGAAGGCTTATGCTGATGATGTGATGGCAAAGCATCTGGCGGCAGCGAATCCGCATGGGCAATATGATCTCCCGGTGGGTATTCCTCTCCCATGGCCTACGGCAACACCGCCCGCCGGTTGGTTAAAATGTAATGGTGCTGCGTTTGATAAAGCAAAGTATCCAAAACTGGCCGCTGTTTATCCGTTGGGTCTGTTACCGGATTTACGTGGTGAGTTTATTCGTGGGTTTGATGATGGGCGCGGGGTAGACGGCGTGCTTAACCGTGCGGTGCTGTCATGGGAGCCTGCCACGCTAATCGTCAGCGCCGTCGGGCCAGATGCACCGCAACAAGCCGTTATTGAAGGGCCACAGGCTAATGCCGCAACGGTGGCCCAATATAATTCAGGTTTAGGGACAGACTTTGTCAATGACAATGACTACGGGCCATCATTTAAAGGATTCACGGCGGCAGGGGCAGCGACTTCATATCCGGGAAACTCAGCCGGTGTCAATTCAGATCCGTACCAATCAAGACCGATTAATGCGAACCCATATTTACTGGCGGGTGGTGCACGCCCACGCAACATTGCATTTAACTATATTGTTAGAGCAGCATAATGACTGTTTCAGCGTCAACGCTGTCACATTAGTAGAATCTATTAATTAGCGTTTTGCTTAATGAGATAATATTTTTATCTCATTTTTTTACCCCCTCTGTTGTGCCACTCCCCCCACGCCTGCCATCGAATGCGCTTTCTTTTGTGAACCGGCATCCTTGCTTCACCACCCACAAAAGAGAGAGTCACCCCGATGGCTGATTATCACCACGGCGTACGCGTTATTGAAATCAATGACGGCACCCGCGTTATTTCTACTGTTTCCACTGCCATTATCGGCATGGTGTGTACCGCGAAAGATGCGGATGCCACCCTGTTTCCCCTCAACACACCGGTGCTGATCACCGACGTACTGGCCGCCAGCGGCAAGGCGGGTAAAACCGGCACTCTGGGCCCGGCGCTGCTGGCTATCGCCGATCAGTGCAAACCTGTCACCGTGGTCGTTCGCGTTGAAGAAGGTGAAAACGAAGCGGTAACTACGACCAATATTATCGGCGGCTCTGACGCCAACGGCCGTTACACCGGTATGAAAGCCCTGCTCTCTGCACAGGCGGAGCTGGGCGTGAAACCGCGTATTTTGGGCGTCCCTGGCCATGACAATCAGGCGGTGGCCACAGCACTGGCAGCAGTTTGCCAGCAGCTGCGCGCGTTCGGTTACATCAGCGTATTTGGTGCAAAGACCATTGCCGATGCCATTAAGTACCGCGACAACTTCAGCCAGCGTGAGCTGATGCTGATTTGGCCGGACTTCGTTAACTGGAATACCACCACCAGCCAGTCGGATACCGCTTACGCTTCGGCACGCGCACTGGGCCTGCGTGCCAAAATCGACCAGGACACCGGCTGGCATAAAACGCTGTCCAACGTTGGCGTCAACGGCGTAACCGGTCTTTCCGCCAGCGTGTTCTGGGACTTACAGGCCACCGGCACCGATGCCGATCTGCTGAACCAGGCCTGCGTCACCACGCTGGTGCGTAAAGACGGCTTCCGCTTCTGGGGCAACCGCACCTGTAGCGATGACCCGTTATTCGCGTTCGAAAACTACACCCGTACCGCGCAGATCCTGGCTGACACCATGGCCGAAGCGCATATGTGGGCAGTCGACAAGCCAATGACCCCTTCCCTTATCCGCGACATGATCGACGGCATCAAAGCCAAAATGCGCGAAATGAAATCTGCCGGTTACCTCATTGATGGCGACTGCTGGTATGACGAAGCGGCTAACACGCCGGAGTCATTGAAGGCGGGCAAGCTGTACATCGATTACGACTACACGCCGGTTCCACCACTGGAAGATCTGACTCTGCGCCAACGCATCACCGACAAATACCTGGTGAACTTTGCCGCTTCCGTGAACAGCTAAGGAGATTTTGACTCATGGCACTCCCTAAGAAACTGAAATACCTGAACCTGTTCAACGACGGGAACAGCTACCTCGGCGTGGTCTCCTCTCTGACCCTGCCAAAACTGACCCGCAAGCTGGAAAAATATCGCGGCGGCGGCATGAGCGGTTCAACCTCCGTGGACTTCGGTCTGGATGATGACGCGCTGGCGCTCGAGTGGTCCATCGGCGGTATTGATGAACTGGTTTTGCAGCAATGGGGCAGCACAGCGGATATTCCCCTGCGTTTCGCCGGTTCATTCCAGCGCGACGACACCGGTGAGATCTCCGCCGTAGAAGTGGTGATGCGCGGTCGTCACAAAGAGTTTGATTTTGGTGAGTATAAGCAGGGTGAAGATACCGAAACCAAAATCACCACCGACTGCACTTACTTCAAACTGACCATCGACGGCAAAGAGCTGATTGAAATCGATACCGTCAACATGGTGGAAATCGTCAACGGCGTCGATCGCCTGGCTGAACACCGCACGGCACTCGGTCTTTAACTCCCCACGGCCGGCAAAATATTGCCGGCTGCTTCTCTGACTAAGCAGGAATCCTCATGAGCCTCGAAGAAAATACCGTCGTTCTCGATGTCCCCCTTAAACGCGGTGACGTTGAGATTACTGAAATCCAGGTAACCAAACCCAATGCCGGTAGCCTGCGTGGCATTGGTCTGGCCGCACTGGCCAATGCCGACGTTGACGCGCTAATCACCATTTTACCGCGCATCACTTACCCGAACCTGACCAAAGAAGAGTGCGCCCGTCTTGAATTACCGGACCTGATCGCCCTGGCTGGCAAGGTGATCGGTTTTTTGTCGCCGAAACTGGCCGGGTAAACATCGATCCCCGACTGACCGTTGAAGATCTGATGGCAGATATCGCGGTGATTTTTCATTGGCCGCCGTCCGCAATGGACGGCATGTCTCTCACCGAGTTGATGAACTGGCGATATAAAGCATTGCAACGCAGTGGAGTAAAAACAGATGAGTAATTTCGAACAGATCCCCGCCACGTTGGGGAAAATCATTCAACAACTCCAGCCCCTGAAAAATGCCACCTCTGACGTCTGGAAGCGTTTTACCCAATCCCCGCCAAGAACCTTATTTAGCCGGATGTCAGAAGATATCGACCGCACGGCCGAAGAACTTCAGGGATTGGGAAAAGGGTCGCAGGTATTAGATAAATTATCTGCTGCCCGGAGCCAGCTCGCGGCCAATGGCCCTGCCCTCTTACGACGTCCAAAACCTGCCGAGTCGAGCAGTCAGCAACCATTCGCCGGCAACCGGCCACACCCGGAGAGTCAGAAGCAGCAAGGCAGCGACATCGGTCAACAATACAGAGCCCGGGCACAGAAGATTGATCAGCTGAAAAACACCAGTTCGTCGATGGTCGCCTTTGCGCAGCCAAAACTTGAGCTGGCAAAAAACATCTTCCAGCCTGGTGCTGATTTGCAAAAAGGCTTATCCGAAATGCAGGCGAAGCTTGGCCTGAAGAATAGCGATCCGCGCCTTGCGGCACTGCGTCAACAAACTCTGTCCATGGCGAACAGTGGCCATAGCCCGGCAGACGTCCTGGCTCAACAAAGCAATCTGGCGGCTAGCGGTTTAAATGCGGATCAGATCCTGGCCCAAACGCCGGCAGCCCTTAATGGTGCAACACCGGTCGCGCAAACCGAGGTACGGGTGAAGGGTGACAATCTGGACGGCGATATCACCAAGCTGTTCGCCACCTGGGACACGATCCGTATCAATCTATTTGACGGGCAAAGCGCTGCACTGCGCGAACTGACGCAAACAGCAACTGGCTGGCTGACCACCCTGAACACCTGGATAACCGATAATCCCCAGTTGGTGAACTCATTAATGACGGTAGCACTGGGAATAACCGGCTTAGTGGGCGGCTTGGGTTTTCTTGGCACGGTCATCGCTCCGGTACTCAGTGGGGTCAATATGTTAATGGCAGCCGCAGGTTTGCTTGGTGGCGTGTTCACCAGCACCGGTGGCGTTATCGCGGCGGCTTTCGCTGCTATCGGATTGCCCCTGCTGCCCGTTATCGCGCTGATTGCCGGGATTGGCATTGCCGTGGTCAAACTCTGGGACCCCATCAGCGCCTTTGTCAGCGGCATGATTGAAGGTTTCAGCTCCGTGATGGGGCCGGTAAGTGACGCTTTTGCCCCCTTCCAGACTGCGCTGACCTGGATAACTGATTTATTCGCGCCCATCAAATTCAGTAAAGATGAACTTAATGGCTACAGTGAAATTGGTAAAAATGTCGGCGAGGCACTTGCCGCTATTTTCGTCACACTGAATAAAGCCGTTGCGCAGATCGGGGAAGTGTTCAATTGGGCCAGAAAAGGAATTGATTCGGTCTTGAATTTCTTCAGCGACGATTCGAATGAACCACCAGCGCAGCAAAATACATCCGTGGATTTTGGCAATAGCATGACACCCAGCGGCGGCGTATTAAGTTTGTATCAGCCGGCGAAGGCCAACGCGGCAAACACGCTCACGGACAACCGGGCTACTACAGTTAATTTAAGTTTTACCGCCACCCCGGAGACCGATCAACAGCAGGTCCAAAAATGGATATCAGAAGCCATTGATCAACACGACTCAAACAAAACCACTGCCCAACTGAGTCAGTTCGGGTTCGGAGGATATTATTCATGATGATGACACTGGGATTATTTGTTTTCAAACTCAGAACCCTTCCCTACCAGACCCTGGATCGGGACGTAAAATACAGTTGGGCGGAAAACAGCCGCATCGGCCAGCGCCCGATTTCGCAATATCTTGGCCTCGGCACTGAAACCATTGCGCTGGCCGGACAGCTGTTACCGGAACTGACCGGTGGTCTGCGCTATTTGCAGATTTTGCAGAATATGGCGGATTCGGGACGCGCATGGCCACTGATTGAAGGCAGCGGGACGATTTATGGCATGTTCGTGGTGCAGAACATCCATCACAACAACGCGCAGCTAAATGCCGATGGCCGCGCGCGGAGTGTCAATTTCACATTGACGCTAAAACGCGTAGATGAATCCTACTCTGCGATGTTTGCAGATCTGCAGGATCAGGCATATGGCTTGTATGAAAAAGCCAGTTCGGCGGTCAAACAGTTTTACCCGGGCGGGGTAAGCCTATGATCACTCAACTTCAATTGCCCGCTGGCGCACGGATCGTGCCAGACTTTACACTGATGGTGAAAAATAAAGCCCTGGAACAAAGCGTGCGCGAGCGGGTGATGTCGATCAAAATGACCGACAACAGCGGCTTTACCGCCGATACCATGGAAGTCCTCTTTGATGACAGCGACGGCGTCTTTCAGATGCCGGAACGAGGTACTGTATTGCACTTGCACCTGGGTTGGTCGGGGCAGGCGTTATACGACTGTGGCTCGTTTATCGTTGATACTGTGACCCACAACGGTGCGCCGGACAGGCTGAGTATCGTGGCCAGAAGCGCTGACTTTCGTGGAAGCTTTGATACTAAGGGCAGTTATTCTTATGACGACACGACCCTTGGCGCTATCGTTCGCCTGGTTTCCCAGCGCAATAAACTGCAGCTGCCACAGTTATTGCCTGAGCTCGATGCAATTACCATTACGCATATCGATCAAACCAATGAAACCGACGCCTATTTCCTGATGCGTCTGGCCCAGATGAACGGTGCACAGGCTACGGTAAAACAGGGAACGATCCTTTTTATCAAGCCAGGCTATGGCCTGACAGCATCGGGCAAGGCGATACCCTGGATGAGTATTAACCGCTCGGATGGTGACTCACATTCATTCAAAATCATCGATAAACAGGCTTACTCCGGGGTCACAGCCATCTGGCATGACGTCAAAAAAGCCCAGTCTCCCCAGGTTGCCCTTCAACGTAGCGGTGCAAAATCTGGCGCGGCGAGTTCACCGCACCCTGCGTCGAAAATGAGTGGTGAAAGTGCCGGGAGTGATGCCTCAGAGCAGAGTTATATGGCCGGTGCTAAAGAGAACCTTTTAGTGCTGAGCAAGATTTATGCTGACCAGGAATCTGCTACGCGGGCCGCTGACTCAGTTTTCAAGCAGATTCAATCTGGTGTCGCGTCGTTCAGTATTAAGCTGGCTTTGGGCAGGGCTGATCTTTTTCCTCAAACTCCGGTGGTGGTCAGTGGATTCAAAGATGTCATCGATAGTCAGCGCTGGATCATTGATTCAGTGGTGCACGATGTCGCTGACAAAGGGTTCGTCACCACCTTGAATTTGAAAGTTTATATTAATGACATAACCTACCAGGCCTCAATTACATAACTTAACTTGCTTTTGCAAGTTATTCGTTTCATAATCATCTCAACGCTCACCAACAAGCCGGAGGTTTTTATGATGCATTGTCCACTGTGCGGTAAGGTCGCCCACACCCGTTCAAGCCGCTATCTCAGCGAGTCGACCAAAGAACGCTATCATCAGTGCCAGAATATTGAGTGCAGCTGTACATTCGCCACACACGAATCCGTCGCCCGCGTTATTTCCAAGCCGGGCGTGACTTTGCAAGCCGGCATGCAAACAGCCTGACCCGACTTCTGACAGAACACGACTCTGTTTTTTGCTCCTATCTTTGCCTGCTGCCCCGCAGGCTTTTTTTCATCGCCATTTTGCCGCCACATAAACAAAAAAGGGGTTAGCCGATGGCTAACCCCTTTTTTGTTTATGTGGTGTATTGCGATCCGCCCTATTTATCTGGCACGAAAGAAAATAACTTCACCAATTATCACGCCACTGGTTTCAATGATGACGATCAGCACCACCTTGGAGTTCTGTCAATAACTGTGGGTTGGTCGGAAGCTCTGCCGGGACAAATCGGCAGAAAAGCCAAAATACTCGACCAGAATCGCACGCAGTGACAGCCGAAAACGATATGGCAACGGCGATTGACTGGAATGACACAGCCGCCGTGAGGGCGATTGTGGCGCATGTCCGTAAAGAAAACTTACGGATAAACAAAGCGCAGCGAAGTTATGACTCAACAAAATGGCGTGAAATTGCCCCGTCAGCCAGATTGACGCCAGCAGAGCGCGCCAGGCTCACGCTGATATCCAGTAAGCTGGCAAAAAACGGCATTATCCCGGAACGGTGGGAGCTGGAAGCGTTGACACGCGGCGCTCGCATCCGATTCGGTGATCTCAATGTGCATTTTGAAGTGGTTGAGGATTGGGCTGAATTCTACTGAGTCGTTGGTAGTGTATGTTTGTCCGCAAAACGGACACCTTACATCCATTTTAGCCATTCTATCCTCGGATCGAAAATGGTGGTGTTGTTCAAAATTAAATACGAAAACACCACCACGTTAGATTCAACCATATTTTATTATTATCATTAGAATTCCCGCGACGATAAGAAACGCAAGACTGACTACAGCAAGATATAATTCTACGTAAAACGGGCCAATTAGCCTCTTTGGTAGCCCCCGAATAAAATCTTTATCGTCATTTCTCGTGAAGTGTGAACTTTTATTCCAAAGTAACGGCTTAAAAATAAATTGCATTTTCACGCTGTACGCAAAGTTAACATAAAGGGTGTTAACGTCATCGAACAGCACAACCATATCTGGGAGATTTCCATATTTATTTTTATATAAGATGCAAATTTCTTTGAACCGCTTCCTATTTAATACGGAAGTAATGACACTTGCTAAGGCGAATGCAAATCCCAGTCCTGCAACTCCGATGAAAATTTTATCGGCTGCATTAATCATTGCCAATAACCTCGTATAGTGTATCACCAAGATGTTCACCAACCGCTGAGAAAGCTTTATCGCTTCCATATGAAATACCACCGGCAACACCAACAGCGCACAACAACGCACCAGCACCACCTGCTTCAAAAGTGGCAGCTCCTAACCCTAAATCCATTTTAGCCATTCTATCCTCGGATCGAAAATGGATGTGTTGTTCAAAATTAATTACGAAAAACACTATCACAGACAACCAGCTATAAACATTAGTTAAAACAGTAATATCTCTTGTTACCTAAAGTAAAAATAAATACCAGAAATAGTGAGAAGAATAAGACTAGTGACTGATAATAAATACTCAAGTATAAACCAGTTTTTTAAATTGTTGGGAAGGTCTTGCATGAATTTAATATCATTAAACTTACTATATGTTGATTTTCTTCCAAACAAAACTGGTCTAATTATAAATTGCACTTTAATAGCATAAGCCTCACTGAAGCCAATAACATTAGTTTCTAGAAGCATTTTTACTGCTTTAGGGACTGAGCCGAATTCACGTTGGTACATTTCACATACATGAGAAAATCTACTGCGATTGGAATGACTAACTAAAACGAACAGGATGCCTAATAGTAAACCTATGGAAATTAGGGTAAAATCGATGCGATCAATATAAATCATAGAAATACAGCCCCAAAATAAAAACAATGCCCCGATAGCCAATGCTGCCTTTAGATTAATCAAAATATTGGCACGCAGCAATTAGTAAAAAAAACACTACAGCAGAAACTCCTAAGTAAAACTCAGCAATAAACCAAATTTTGATATTCACGGGTAAATTCCTCATGAAATTCACATCATTATTTTTACTGTATGGTGATTTCTTTCCAAAAATTAAAGGCTTAATTATGAATTCATTTCTAATTGAATAGCCAGAGCTAAATCCTATAATATCAGCATCTTTTAACAATGATGCGCTAATAGGCAGTGAGTTAAATCCGAATTCATTTTCATACAAACGGCAAATTTCACTAAATCGCTTTTTGTTTGCATAAGATATAATAATCATCGCAATGGTAGAAATGAAGGCTAAAGCCCCAAAAAAAAATCACCATATATGTAAACATTTGCGGAGTCATTTAATGACCTCATATATTTTATCACCAAGATATGAACCCAAAATGCCACCACCCTCTGCCGCCGTATATCCAACTCCGCCAGTGACAATAATCCCGCACGTCAGCATTCCAACGCCACCGGCCTCAATCGTTAATGCCCCCAACACCACAGAACAAACAGCAGTGGAAACAGAATCACTCACTAAGGCACTTGCAGCTACGCCAAAACTAATCGAACCACTAAAGCTCCCGACTTCTGTAAGTGCAGTCTTTGCACAATCACTTCCGACCGTACAAGCTTCATATACTTTATCCAACCGGTTGACACCATCTAAGGCAATACCAACGTAACCGGCTTTTTTCATCATTTTCACGTATTTTGCGGCGTTCTCCATATACGTGGCATAGCCCTCAATATCTGATACGCCTGTTTGATTCCAACGATACGTTATTGCGCTTGATGATAAACCAAGTGAGCGGCGAATGTCTGGGTAATCTTGCAAACCTATTTTATACTTGGTGAAATCTGTTAATACACCGTCTAACTCTTTAAATAATTGTTTGCGATCAACGAAGAACTGCTCACCAATTAATGTTCCACTGGTGATGTATTGGTTTTTATATGTAGCCTGTATTTTTGCTAAGATACTTTCGACTTTTTCGAAATACTTACCCGCAGCCTCCGCAGCTAATCCACCATACAAACTGGTTTGTGAGGTAAACAAGTCGATAGTATCTTTATTTCGGTGCAGAAAATTGGCTTCCTGATGTGTGAGTGGTGCCAATGCTGCATCAACGCGTTCCTTAGCTGCCTGCATGTGAGCTATTTGAGTACTGTCCTGCCTATCTGGATCAACCAGTAGCATGATTGTACCGGCCTTGAAATCTTTACCGCTTCCATTTAAAGAACGGAATAACTCCCTCGTTCCTAACGGTGGCTCCCCACTAAAAAGGTAATTCTGGAAGGTTTCTGTCGTTGCACCAAAGGGCATGATACCGAAGCCAGCGTCTACTGCTTCGCGTTTATCTGGTTGCGGCTTTTTCGCTGCCTGTGCATGTTGCGTGGGCTGGGTCATAAAATCAGGCTCGGGGGCCGGTTTGCTTCCCATCCACTGTCCCGCTGGAGCAACTAGTCTGTTTGTTCCCGGCGGACATCCACACATAATTTCAGCACCATCAACGGCTGCGGCTAATCCGTCCAATATTACCCAAGAATGCCCTTCTGTTATCACCCCCGGCTTGCCGCATTTAGGGCAGGCAGTTGTTTTATCTCCGATGCGTAAGGCGCCCAGTCCCGCATTGGATGCACTCTGGTAGCTGCTGATGCATTGTGCACCAGTGGTCGTTGGATCACCGTGCAAGCCCTCACCTTTGCCATCCCAGCAGGAGCGATTACTCATCGATCTCCACCTCTTTCAGGAAATCTTCGCAAAGTGGCACGCCTTGACGCTGCACGATCAACGCGGTCGCCTGAGGGGAACTTATGATTTCATCACCGTTACTCAGGCGGCTGCCAACGAGCGCTATACTGTGGCCGTGATTATCGTGCATCGCTCTCCCTGCGCCGCTGATAATTATTGCGGTGCTGCCATCCTCATAAACCACACAGTCACCGGTCTGAGCACTTTGGGCTTTATGCCCGTTATTAAGCTGAATGGATTGTCCTGAATTACCTTGGACGATCACGCCTCCTTGTTTGCTCCGACTCCCGACAGTGGCAATTAGGTAAGCTGCATTAACGGAATGTTCACGCAGGAATACTTCCTGCGCTTCAACGAGCTGCCTTGCCTCATCGGGCATAGCTGATTTTTGTTCTGGCGAAAAAGAAGGGCAATCCAACGATGCTCTTAACTCCGGGGTCATAAGGTTGGTGTACTGCATTTCCATGCCAACTCCTTGTACTTACTATGGGTAATTTCAGCATCATACTCGTCGTCGCTCTTAACCGAAATTTTTTTGAATAGGTGCAAAACCTTGATAAAGGTATTGAGTAATTAGCATCTGGCTTATTGCGCAATCTATGTATAGAGGCAGTCAGTGAATCAAGCATAATGCTGACCGCTAGAAGGCTAATTATTCAGGTTTAAGTCAGCCTAGATAGTTAGCAACGTTGTCACGTTTGATTTCAACTCATGTTTTCCCAGCATCTTAGATTCATTCATTTTCTCAATGTTTTAGTAAATAACTTACAGAAAAATATGGAAATTATTTTGTAATAATTTATAGTGCTGTACATAATTACAGCATGCGAGAGGGGCAAGTTTTTTTGATGAATGTTTTGTCCGCAGCAGAAATATTAGAACGTATAGCTTTGGTGGCGAAGTTGTCATCCGGGAGGGAATGCCGCCATAAAGAGAGGGAGGTTGCGGTGATCTGGATCGCTAAAATGGCAGGCGAAGCTATGGAAAAGCTAGCATCTACTGACGATGATTCAATGAAAAAAACTGACATTTTTCATTGAGTGTTATCGACGGAAGTCGATGTATTGAACAAAAGTGGGCTATGCATGCATAAGCTGCATGCTTTGGCATGAACGGAAAGGATCAATAAATGTCGCGAAGCCCAGCCTGCGTAGGCTGGGTGAGGATCAAGGCAGTGCATGAAAACTGACTGATAAAGTCAAAGCGGGCAGTCGGGTAGCGGCGTCAGTTCATTTCTGACAAATACCTGTGCTGCCTTTTCTACATCACCAAACCCCCCGGCATTGTCTGGAATAATCCCCATCATCTGCGGCGGTACCCGGTGTGCGCTTAACAGGTCGTCGCGTGTCGCTTTCTTGATGTTAAAGAAATCATCTTTCGTCGCCACTTCGCTGAGTGGGATTATCTGGATCCCGTCCTTCTTGCCGTTCGGTGCATACATAAACAGATTGCGGAAATTGCCGATCCCTTTGGTATCACGCATCGCCTTGAGCATCTGTTCAATGTCGCTGCTGCTTTGGGCTGCATCGGTCATATACATGATGTAGCCCGCGTGCGCGCCGTTCTGGTAATACTTGCGGCGAAACAGTGTGGCGGACTCATTGAGCCACGCCGAGTTGAGCGCGCTCAGGTATTCCGGCAGGCCGTACAATTCCTGATTGATATCCGGTTCAATGAGGTGAAACACGCTACCGGCCGTAAATTCATGGGCCTCTTTCCAGTCCTGCACAAACCAGTATTTATCCTGCTCAACCCCGCGCCGCGTGTATTTTGCCAGGCTGCATGCAAGGCGCACCGGTTCGCCTAATTGGTTCGGGATCTGCTCTAAAAACGCATTGCCGAAAATAATATAGTCCAGCGCGAAGCGGCTGAATTCCTGCTGAGAAAGCAATGGGTGTCCACCATGCAACCCTGCAGCTCGGCGAACGGAAAGACGGACGCCTTCCTGAGTCTTAGCACGAAGGAACGTTAACCAGTGCCAGAATATTGAGTGCAGCTGTACATTCGCCACACACGAGTCCGTCGCCCGCGTTATTTCCACGCCGGGCGTGACTTTGCAAGCCGGTATGCAAACAGCCTGACCCGACTTCTGACAGAACACGACTCTGTTTTTTGCTCCTATCTTTGCCTGCTGCCCCGCAGGCTTTTTTTCATCGCCATTTTGCCGCCACATAAACAAAAAAGGGGTTAGCCGATGGCTAACCCCTTGTTTCATATTAACTAGTCGATGTCGCGTTAGCGATACCTTAGTTAAGACGCTCTTTGATACGAGCTGACTTACCAGTACGCTCACGCAGGTAGTACAGTTTAGCTTTACGAACGGCACCACGACGTTTAACAGCAATGCTGTCGATTACTGGGGAGTGAGTCTGGAATACACGCTCAACACCTTCGCCGT